>ERZ827168.1177-NODE-1177-length-37494-cov-4.918294_pt1 | contig 37494 bp, 36 predicted proteins | sample MGYA00519868_ERZ827168 | MGnify/ENA primary metagenome ERZ827168 (study PRJEB31778, sample SAMEA3449271) | human gut metagenome | biome: human gut; feature: human-associated habitat; material: faeces | place: United Kingdom | collected 2010/2012 ...
ATCAAAACTGGAAGAAGGAACCAGTCAGATGCAGGAAGAAGTTGTGGATCTCTATGAACTGACGGAAGACATCGGAGCTACCCTTCATCATGCGGCCAAGAAAAAAGATATCACGATGAAAATCGAAGGAGCAACACAGGAAATTACAGGTGTGCGTCAGATCTTATATGAGATGTTGTATAATCTGATGGATAATGGTATTAAGTACAATGTGGAACATGGAATATTATGGGTACGGATGTGGAAAACTACAGATAAAATATACTGGCAGGTGGAGGACACCGGAATAGGAATTGCCAAAGAAGAACAGGAGCGAGTTTACGAACGCTTTTATCGTGTAGATAAAAGTCATTCCAGGCAGACCGGCGGTACAGGACTGGGACTGTCTATCGTAAAACACGGCGCAGCCCTTCATCATGCCCAGATCCGAACCGAAAGCCAGCCGGGCCAGGGAACCAAAATCACCATAGGATTTCCTCTGGATCCAATATAATGATGATACCAGAGTCAAAAGATCTGAAATCTGATGCAGGCTTGCTTGCAGGAAGATTTCAGACCATTTGACTCTGGTATCTTTTTTACCAACTTTCCGTCTTCCCTCTACATCTTATAAATTATCACAGGAATCGGCGGATGATTCGGTCGATTATAATAACAGGAAAGTACCACCAGATATTTCTTTGAATCCAATCCCTTCAGATAATCCAGTACACCGTCCCGTTCCTCAAAGCCACTATCACCTCCACTGTAAATACAAAGACTGATGCATCCGCCTGTCTTTAAAAGTTCCAGTCCTTGTTCCAGTGCTACAATTGTTGACTCTTTGTGGGTGGCGATCGAATGATCTCCCGAAGGAAGATATCCAAGATTAAAAACGATACAGGAAACCGTTCCCGGGTCTGCGTAAGAAGACATGTGTGCATGGCTGTCCAGTAAAAGCTGTACGGGTGCCAGATGTTCGTGTTCCTGTAAAAGTGCTTTGGTGGAATCAAGGGCAGCCTGTTGAATATCAAAAGCCAGGACACATCCGGACGGACCAGCCAGCTGGCTTAAAAATAATGTATCATGGCCGTTTCCCATGGTAGCATCGATACACAGATCCCCCGGCTTTATTTGTGTACGGATGACAGAACGGTACCATTCGGTGACCTGATATGGATTTGTCTTTTTCATAAAACATTTACCTTTCTGTGAAGAATGGTAACTGTTCAGTACCTTCACAGTTACGTGCCAAAACACCTCGCGGCACAGTGGTTACTGAATAGTTACGAAGAATGTTACAAATATTATAAACATCTGAAAGAAAAAAGTAAACGGAAAATGAAGTGGAATACTTGCAGTTTCAGACAAAAGCAGGTATCATGAAGAATAAGCATGGAAAAACAATACATCAGAAGAAGCAAAGAGTACAGACAGAAAGTTGGCGATAAAATGGATAAAAAACGGCAAAGAAAAAGATCTAGGAGACGGCGATTGAGTCATCGACAAAAAATTGTGTACATGCAGATCGGAGCCATCACCGTTGCTATTTTTCTGGCACTTCTTGTGGGAGCAGCAGCACTTACCAAAGCGCTGAATCGGCGAGAGGCACAGACGGATCAAAAAAATGCAAAACAAGAACAGCAGGAAGAAAAAATAGCATCGGAAGATGACAATTCTGCGGACAGTACGTCCGGAGACTCCCGGAATGAACCAACGACACCCGAACCGACAGGTGAACCGGTTTCTATCACGGTCAGTATGGTGGGTGGCTGTACGCTGGGAACGGATATAAACTTTGATCAGAGCACCAGTTTTGATGCATTTTATCAGATGAAAAACGATCCGGGATACTTTTTCCAGAATGTAAAAGAAATATTTACAGCGGACGATCTCACTGTGGCAAATATGGAAGGAACGCTGACAACTTCCGATGCCCGACAGGAAAAAACATTTGCTTTCAAAGGAGATCCTTCTTATACAGAGATCCTTACCCGGGGTGGCGTGGAGGCCACCAACCTTGCCAACAACCACAGTCATGATTACGGAGATCAGAGTTATGAAGATACGATTCAGTATCTGGAGGCAGCCGGAATTACGACTTTTGGCTATGATCGGACAGCAGTGATGGATGTAAAAGGCATCAAAGTGGGACTGATCGGAATCTATGAACTGAAAGACGGGATCGGTAGACAACAGCAGGTTATTGATACCATACAGGAGGTAAAGAATCAGGGAGCCCAGGTAATCATTGTAAGCTTCCACTGGGGAACGGAAAAATCGAACATTCCGGACGATGCCCAGAAAACACTGGCTCATCTGGCAATTGATCAGGGAGCAGATCTGGTAGTAGGACATCATCCACATGTTCTTCAGGGAATAGAAAAATATCAGGGAAAAAATATTGTATACAGTCTTGGAAACTTCTGCTTTGGCGGAAACAAGAATCCGTCAGATAAGGATACGATGATTTTTCAGCAGACATTTACCGTTGAAAACGGGAAATTGGCAGAAGACGATGTGACCAATATTATCCCCTGTTCTCTTTCTTCGGAGTCCGGGTATAATAATTATCAGCCCATGGTTCTGGAAGAAAGTGAAAAAGAGCGTGTACTTCAGAAGATAGAGGATTTCAGTACAGCCATCAATCAGTGACCAGATGAGTGACAGAAAAAAGAGGATAACGATGAGAAAAGAAGAATTTTTGGAAAAAGGCTATACGGATGCTTCGATACGGACGATTGCTCAAAATGCCGGTGTCAGCACCAGCACAATATATACGCGGTATTCAGATAAAGAGGGATTGTTCCGCTTTCTTGTGGAACCGGCGGCTAAAGGTCTGAAAGAGTTATTGCGGCAATCATTCAGTGATTTTTCTTCTTTGACGGGGCATGAGCAGAACGAAAAATTTATGGAATACTCAGATCGTGGTTTTGAAGCCGTGATTGCATATATCTATGAGTATTTTTCTGAATTTAAGCTGCTGATTACCGGAGCGCCGGGAAACTACTATCAGGAATTTTTAGAAGGGCTGGTACAACTGGATACGGACTGTACAAAGAAATTCTTGATTCAAGTGGGAAGTAAAGCCCTGGCGGAAGGACGAGTTACAGATGGATTCTTACATGTTGTTTCCAGTGCTTTTTATTCTGGTATATTTGAAGTAGTCATTCACGATATGCCGATGAAGGAAGCAAAAAATTATATCAATGAGCTGCGCACTTTTTATGGGAATGGCTGGAAAGAATATTACCGAAAATAGGAAAGAAGGTGCAAAGGAAATGCAAAAAACAGAAGAATTTTGTGTGGACGAAAGCGGATGGATACACTGTCCTTTTTGTAAATGCAGAACGCGGACAAAGATACGCGCAGACACTTCGTTGAAGAACTTTCCCATATTTTGTCCGAAATGCAAACAGGAATGTTTGATAGATGTTGACAATATGAAAATACGATTATCAGTAGTGCCAGACGCAAAGACGCAGAGCCGATAATTTGTTTGTGTAAATCACATGACAGATTATCGGCTTATTCTTTTGAATAAGAGTTAGCAAAGTCTAACTAAAGGAGGGATTTATATGGATCAGTCGCAAGGCGGAAATCCATTTGGCAGACTTATTGAGTTTGCCAGGCCGCATAAGACTGGCTACATCGTTTCTGTTGTTCTTGCTGTGTTGGGAGTTGCCTTTGGTATCGTCCCCTATTTTGCAACAGCCAGAATGACGATTGAGTTACTCTCCGGGAATCGGGATTTATCATTTTACATGGTGTGGTGTCTGATTTCCGGCGGCTGCTTTGTCCTAAAAGCAATATTGATGGGGATTTCCACGAGGGCATCCCATGAAGCGACCTTTGAAGTGCTGTCCGAGGCAAGGCGAAAAATTGCTTCAAAACTTACCAGAGTGCCTATGGGCTATATTCTCAATACTCCGTCCGGGCAACTAAAAAATGGCATGGTGGAACGAATTGAACAGCTAGAGGTTCCCCTTGCTCATGTAATCCCGGAAATGACTTCAAATCTTCTCGTACCAATCGCAATCATCGTTTATTTGTTCGTTCTGGACTGGCGAATGGCGTTAGTATCGCTGATTACCATTCCTGTTGGAATGATGTGCTACATGGGAATGATGAAGGAATATCCCAAGAAGTATGGGGAAGTTGTAAAAGCTGGAAATCACATGAGCGCAACAACGGTAGAATACATCGGCGGTATTGAAGTTATTAAGGCGTTTAATCAGGCGGATAATTCCTATCAGAAATTTACAGATGCCGTTCATGCAAACGCAGACCTGATTTTAGACTGGATGAAAGACACACAAAAATATTCGGCAATTATGATGAGTGTATGGCCTGCGGCGCTGATCAGTGTACTTCCAGTTGGATGCCTGTTTTACATGAATGGTTCCCTGTCATCCGCTACCTTTATTACGGTTATTGTCCTGTCATTGGGAATTGCAGGCCCGCTTGTAGCCGCGATGTTCTTTACTGATGATATTGCAAAAATAGGCACCGTAATGGGCGAGATTGACGGGATATTAAACCAGCCGGAACTTGTCCGGCCAGAGGGAAAATACGATTTGCCAAACCTTGATATTTCTCTGGAAAATGTCTATTTTGCATACGACGAAAAAGAGGTCTTGAAAGGAATTAATCTGACAATTCCCCAAGGAAAGATTACAGCTTTTGTAGGACCGTCCGGCAGCGGAAAATCAACGATTGCAAAATTGATCGCGTCCTTTTGGGATGTGACCGGGGGATTGATTACGATTGGTGGTAAAAGCGTAAAAGAAATTTCTACCGACCAACTGAACGATTTAATTTCCTATGTATCGCAGGATAATTATCTGTTTAACGACACGGTGCGTAACAATATCCGTATGGGCAAACCGGAGGCAAGCGATTCCGAAGTGGAGCAAATTGCAAAGGCTTCCGGCTGCCACGAGTTTATTATGAATCTTGAACATGGATATGAAACCGTGGTTGGCGGTGCCGGAGGGCACTTGTCCGGTGGAGAACGCCAGAGAATTGCGATTGCCAGAGCTATGCTAAAAAACGCCCCGATTGTGATTCTTGATGAAGCAACTTCCTATACTGACCCAGAAAATGAAGCGGTAATACAGGAGGCCATCAGCCGATTGACAAAGGGAAAAACATTGATTGTAATTGCTCACCGCTTGTCCACAATAACGGATGCCGACCAGATCGTTGTTGTAAAGGATGGGACAATCCAAGCGAAGGGAACGCATGAGGAATTACTAAAAGAGTGCAGTCTTTATCATACGATGTGGACAGCCCATATGGGTGCAAAGGAGGTGAAAACAGTATGATACATTCTTTTAGAAAATTTTTTGAATTTGCGGGCCGCCAGAGCCGAAACTGGTATTTAGGACTCTTGTATGAAATCATACGGTGCATTTTAGAGGCTCTGCAATTTGCTGCCCTTCTGGTAGTGCTGGACGGATTAGTCCATGATAATATCACCGCACAGACTGCGCTTTTAGCCTTCGGTATTATGCTGGTCAGTGTGATCGGCACCGCTATTTTCTGGTATCTGGCGCATGGAAAAGAAGGCGAAGGCAGCTACCGAATGTGTGAGGATAAGAGGATTCAAATTGGCAACCGTATGAAATATATGCCGATGGGTTATTTCAATAGCCATAGTCTGGGCAACCTCACATCCGTTTCAACAGCGACTATGAGCGACCTTGAAAGCATGTCCTTTGCTGTTATCGTACGGACTTTGGTTGGTGTAATCCACGCAAGTATCTTTTCTGTTGCCATGAGCTATTTTAGCTGGAAGATCAGTTTGATTTTTTTAACTGGCGTAATTTTGTTCATGGTAATTAACACAATGCTCCTGCGCTGCTCCAAAAGATTATCTCCCATACGGTTAAATGCACAAACAGAATTTATGGACGCTGTACTGGAATACATACAGGGAATGAGCGTTGTGCGAGCGTTCCACATGGCAAAGCAATCAAATACTACACTGGAAAAATCTATTGACGAAACACAGAGGAAAAACCAGCTTATTGAAAGACAGCGGATTCCCTATATAGCTGCCGAGCAGGTTGTCCTTCGGATTGCCAGTGCCGCTGCTGCTTTCTGCTCTATCGCTCTTTTCATAAACGGCACGCTGGAATTGACATATTGTCTGATAATCTTAGTATCGGCGTTCATGGTATATAGCCAGTTGGAAAGCGCGGGAGAAATGTTCTTTATGCTTTCCATGATCGATGCTTCTATTGACCGTGTGGAAGAAATCAACCAAAGTCCTCAGATTGACATTGACGGCAAAGAACAGACCCCAGACCGGCTGGACATTGAAATGCAGGATGTGAGTTTTTCCTATGGGGATAAAAAAGTAATCGACCATGTATCGCTCACAATTCCACAAGGAACCACAACGGCGATTGTCGGTCCGTCGGGTTCTGGAAAAACAACACTGGTAAATTTAATCGCACGCTTTTGGGATGTTGACAGCGGCAGCGTCCGTATCGGCGGCATTGATGTCAAAGATTATAAGCTGGACAGCCTGATGAAAAATATCAGCATGGTATTCCAGAATGTGTATCTGTTCCCTGACACGATTGAGAACAATATCAAATTCGGCTGCCCTAACGCCACCCATGAAGATGTCGTAAAGGCAGCAAAGGCGGCAAGGTGCCATGACTTCATCTCAGCATTACCGGAGGGTTACCAGACGGTAATCGGAGAAAGCGGTGCAACCATTTCCGGCGGTGAAAAGCAGAGGATTTCTATTGCAAGAGCGATTATGAAAGATGCGCCCATCATTATTCTTGACGAGGCCACAGCAAATGTTGATCCCGAAAATGAAGCCGAGCTTCAGAGAGCGATTGAGGCGCTGACACTGGGAAAAACAATTATTATGATTGCTCATCGGTTGAAAACTGTAAAAAATGCAGATCAAATCATCGTTATCGACCGTGGTAAAATCTCTCAGCAAGGTACGCATGACGAGCTTATCAAACAAGCAGGTATTTATGCGGATTTTGTTGGTATGAGAGAAAAAGCTATCGGTTGGAAAATCAAGGCAGACAGCCTTGTATAAAAGAAAGGAGTTCCTACAATGGACAAGAAAAAATTGAACGCAAAAGACTTTATCAACATCGGTATTTTTACCGTTATCTACTTTGTGATGTTCTTTATCACAGGTATGCTGGGTTACATCCCTATCTTTGCAGTTATCATTCCACTTGTACTGGGAATATTGGGCGGCATCCCGTTCATGCTGTTCCTGACAAAGACCGGAAAATTTGGTGCAGCAACTATTATGGGTACGCTGGTCAGCGTCCTCTGCTTTCTGATGGGACAAAGCTGGATTTCTATTCCGTTTGGAATTGTATTCGGTTTCCTTGCTGATTTAATTTTCAAGGCTGGCGAATATAAAAGCTGGAAACATACTGTACTGGGATATTGCGTGTTTACTGAGTGGGTAATCGGTTCCATGCTGCCTATGTGGATTATGAGAGATACTTTCTTTGAGGCGTACAGAAGCAAAGGAGGTACGGATGAATACATCAACGCCGTTATGGGCCTTACCGCTAACTGGATGCTGCCGGTAGTCATTGTTTTAGGCCTTGTTGGCGGAGTGATCGGCGCGTATTTGGGCAAGGCAATTTTGAAGAAGCATTTTGTAAAGGCGGGCATTGTTTAATGAAACCAGAATTATTACTGTCAGTTGATTCGGAGCGACGTTTCTGGCTTGATCCAAGAACAAAGCTATATATGCTGGTAATATTCAGTATTGTAATGATTGACGGAAAAACGGACGGTATTAGTTTCTGGTTAAAGCCGATTCTGGCATTGGTACCCTTTTTCCTCCTGCTTTCGGGCAGTAGGAAAAAGGTTGCCATCATCTATTTGATTGTTTTTGTTGTTTCATGGATGGTGAACATATTTCTTGTTCCGTATATGGGACTAATAGGAACAATTATAATATCGCTGCTGGCTCAATTTGGAACACGATGGTTTCCAAGCGCCATGATGGGCTATTATCTTCTCTCGACTACAAAGGTTAGTGAGTTTGTCCTTGCCATGCAGCGTATGCATATACCAGAAGCATTCATTATCCCGTTTTCTGTTATGTTCCGGTTCTTCCCTACAATTTCCGAAGAAGCGGGATCTATTGGAAACGCTATGCGTATGAGAGGAATCACGGGGAAAAATTTTTTCAAGAATCCACAAGCAGTATTAGAATATCGAATTGTCCCTCTTATGATGTCTGTAGTAACAATAGGGAATGACCTGTCTGCGGCAGCTTTGACAAGAGGATTAGGAAACGGAAAAAAGCGTACAAGCATTTGTAAGATCGGTTTCCATTGGAAAGATTTTGCGCTTATGATTATTGTTACTGCTGCCCTGTTGGTGTTCCTGCTTTTTTAGGAGGGCTGAAATGATAGAGTTTAAGGATGTAGCCTTTCAATATGAGCAAGGCAGTTCAAAAGGAAAAATCGAAAATATAAATTTGACTATCCATGACGGAGAGGTTGTTTTGATCTGCGGAGAATCCGGCTGCGGAAAGACTACACTCACACGTTTAATAAATGGGCTTATCCCGCATTATTACGAAGGAACGTTTACCGGGCAGACGATTGTGGAAGGGATAGATGTAAAAAATGTATCCCTTTATGCTTTGTCTGGTGTGGTTGGTTCTGTTTTTCAAAATCCAAGGACACAATTTTTTACAGTGGATACTACCAGTGAAATTGCATTTGGATGTGAGAATTTGGCAATCGACGCAGACGAAATCAATTCGCGGATAGAAAAAACGGTAGGCGCGTTAAAAATCGAAGATTTACTGAATAGGAGCTTATTTGCACTGTCCGGTGGCGAAAAACAGAAAATTGCCTGTGCGTCCGTTTCCGCAATGGAACCGGATATATTTGTACTGGACGAGCCATCTTCCAATTTGGATATTAAATCAATCAGAGAATTAAAAGATGTATTGCGGAAATGGAAAGCACAGGGGAAAACGATTGTGATTGCGGAACATCGCCTGTATTACCTGATGGATATTGCAGATCGCATTCTATATATGCAGGGCGGGCAAATAAAAGAAAACCTTTCCATCTCCGACTTCAAAAAGAAATCTACAGGCGAATTGCACGCGCTGGGTCTTAGAACTTTACAGTCTGAAGATTTTAGTAAAATGCAGAGCACAGTGTGTGCGACAAAGCAGCTATATATCAGGGACTTTGAAGTTTCTTATAAAAATGCTTCCGGCGGGAAGAAAAAGCGAAAGGTGCTGGATATATCAGATTTGATGATTCCGCAAGGTTCAGTGGTTGGAGTAGTCGGCAACAATGGAGCCGGGAAAACGACTTTTGCTAACAATTTATGCGGATTGCTCAAAACCGCAAAAGGCTGTATGAGTATGAATGGAAAAACTTATATGGCAAATCAGAGAATTAAGACCTGCTATATGGTTATGCAGGACGTAAACCACCAACTTTTTACGGAAAGTGTAATGGATGAAATCTTGCTTAGTCTGGATAATTCAGACGAAGATAAAGCGATGCTTGAAGCAGAAAAGATTATGGAAAGCCTACATATTTCAGAATTCAGAAATGCTCATCCAATGTCATTGTCTGGAGGTCAGAAGCAACGGGTAGCTATCGCCAGCGCGATTGCATCCGATAAGCAGGTCATTGTTTTTGATGAGCCTACAAGTGGGCTGGATTATCGGCACATGAAAAAAGTGGCAGAAAATTTGAGGGAATTAAGTTCACTGGGAAAAACATTATTTATTGTTACCCATGACCCGGAATTGATTGCGGAGTGCTGCAATTACTTTGTCTTTATTGAGGACGGAAAAGTGTTATGGAGTGACGGCTGGAACAGAATAAGCAGGGAACGACTGCAAAGGTTCTTTGCTTTTGAAGGTGATTAAATATGAAACTTCATGCGTCCGGGGAGGACTACCTGGAAACCATCCTTGTTCTCCAAAAGAAACTCGGTATGGTGCGCTCCGTAGATGTAGCCCGGCACATGGAGGTGTTAAAACCCAGCGTGTGCCATGCAGTGGCTACCTTGCGGGACGGCGGCTTTCTCACTATGGACGAAGATCACTTTCTCCATCTGACCGATGTAGGCTGCGAGGTTGCCGAAAAAATCTACGAGCGACACTGCTTCTTTACCGAGCAGCTTATCGCCGCAGGCGTTGACCCCAGGACTGCGGAGGCTGACGCCTGCCGGATTGAACACATTATCAGCGATGAGAGCTTTTCACGGCTGAAAGAGGCAGCCGCACAAGAGCAAGAATAAACCGAATAAGACAAGCTATCCTGCCCCGCTAAACGGGGAAAGAAAAAAACCGTTGCGGGGCAGGTGGCTTTGTGCGCGCAATTTACATTTTCACCCCGGCGGCGGTTTTGAAATACATTTCAAGGCCGCCGTTCTCCATGCCCTTATGAGGATGACGACCCTGCGCTGAATGATACGGCGGCTTTAGGAGGGAGCCGCCGTGAAGCACAGAGGGTTTCGACATAATCCGGCAGGAATTTACCTGCCAAAAAAAGCCTGTCCCCGGCAACGGGGATTTATACTCAAGAAGATGAACTATACGATGTAAGGCAGCGTCAAAATACACCAGATAGCGTCTGGCTGGATTATATCCAGTCAGGCGTTTTTTGTCATATCCTGCGGTTCTTCGTAGGCTGCCGGTCCCCGCCATCCCCATTTCAATTCACCATTCACCCGCTAACCCCTGAATTGAAATGGAGGACAAATATGTTTGATAAGAAAAGCGAATATGCCCTGAACAAGCACGATCAGGACAGCATCATCTACATAAGCGTCAGCGGACACATCCGGCTCACCCGCGCCGACTTTTCCAGTGAGGAAGAATTTCTGAAGTGGAAAGCCTGGTCTGATGCAGACTACCATGAGACAGAAAAGAAAGGCCGGAGCTTCAACGATAATCGGGTGGCTCTGGATGATTACCTGGATGTAGTCGGAGCGGTTCGGTCTGCCGAGGATGAATTTTTTTCTGAGCTTTTGAAGGCAGATGTCCAAGCAGAGGAAAAGGCTTTGCGGGAGAAACGGCTGGCTGCATTGAAAACCATTCTGAACGCAAAGCAGTATCGCCGGATCTGGCTGTACTATGCTGAGAGGAAGTCTGTCACCGAGATTGCCAGGCTTGAAAGAGTGACGAAGGCCAGCGTCTCCCTCTCACTTGCCAGGGCAATCAAAAAAATTTCAAAAAAGTTCGCGGCGGGCCTCAAAAATAGCTAACAAACGGCCTTAAAAAATGTGATAGGTGAAGGACACATTTTCCTCACCCTTCACAGAACCATGACAACTGAATATACGGTATTGCAGGTACGAAACCCGCGTGATGAGCGACATAAGGTGCGCCGCCATGACGATAGCTTCAAGGAGGTGATGGGACAAGCTATCCGAGCGATCAACGCATACCTTAGACCCGGACAGGCACTCCGGGCGCGATGACAGCGCGGGGGTTAAAGATACTTTCTCACGACCTCCCACAGACTTGAGGGGGAACCCTGCGGCACACGCTTTGAACGATGCTGCGGAGTTATGACAGCCCTGCCAGGGGCGGCCTGTAATATCCCCACCGCTGGGGATGCGTGGCAAATACAGCGGGCTTGAAGTTACAGAAAAGTCAAGGCAGCCGCGCCGAAGTGCGCCGTATGTTACAACGGCTCCAACCAGATCAGCGCGGCTGCTTTTTTTGTTCTCGAAGGAGGCGAACAATTATGACTTCAAATTCGCCTGTTTGTTATGCGAATATTCCGTCCGGGACTTCCGGGCGTACTCATACAGAAAGATACTCCGCTGTTCAGCCTGTGAGCTTAGGTAAGATTGGCATGACGATTGAAGAAGCTGCCGACTATACCGGCATTGGACGCAACACCCTCCGCCGCCTTGTGGATTGGGGAAAAATCCCGGTCCTGCGGATTGGGCGTAAGTCCATAGTCCGTGTGGATGTGATTTGCTGCTTCATGCAGATCAACGAGGGCCGCGACCTTCTGGACCGCAATCAGGTCCTTGCAGTGAAGTAAATATTGAAACCTTGAAATTTAGCAAGCGGTATGTTTGATAGATTGGCCACCCTTTGCTATAATCAGGGTGACACATCACTACGGTTCCGTTTGCCAGCATAGAAAGGAGTTTGCTATGGCAAAAGGATCTGTAAGAAAGAAAGGAAAGAAGTGGTACTATCGCTTTTATGTAGAGGATGCCAGCGGCAACCGTGTCCAGAAAGAATTTCCGGGAACGGAAAGCAAGAGTGAAACCGAGTCTCTGCTCCGCAAGGCGATGGAGGACTATGAAACCAAGATGTTTCTGGCACAGGCCAAGAACATCACCTTGGGAGATATGTTGGATATGTGGGTGGAGGAAGAACTGAAACCCGGCTCGTTGAGTGATGGGACGGTGACAGCCTACATCAACACTGTTTCCCGCATCAAGAAGCACCCCATTGGTAAGCGCAAGCTCAAGACGGTAACTTCCGACCATCTGCAAAGCTACATGGATTTGTTGAGCTTCGGAGGGACAAGCCCCGATGGAAAAACCGTTGAGGCGTTGAGCAAAGGCTCGCTGGGCCAGTATTCGGCAGTGCTTCAAAATTCCTTCCGCTTTGCGGTTTTCCCCAAAAGGCTGATTACCTTCAATCCGATGCAGTATGTGGTGAAGCGGGTCAAAGACGATGAATATGAGCTGTTCACCGAAGATGGCACAGGCGACCTTCCCGTTGAAACGCCGACAATCTCCCATGAGCAGTATTTGGCGCTGAATGAGCTTTTGAAGAAAAAGAACAATCCCGCGTTACTGCCTATCCAGATCGCCTATTTCGCCGGGCTTCGTATCGGCGAGGTGTGCGGGCTGACCTGGCAGGACATCGACCTGAAGGAACAGTGCCTTACCATTCGCCGGAGTATGCGGTATGACTCCGTAAGGAAGAAAACGCAGATCGGCCCCACAAAGCGTAAGAAAATCCGTACTGTGGATTTCTGCGATACCCTGGCGGCCATACTGCGAGAAGCCAAAAAGGAGCAAATGCTGAACAGCATAAAATATGGGCCGTTGTACTCCCAAAACTACTATCGCATCGTCAAGGAAAAAAACCGCACCTACTACGAGGTCTATTCCTTGCCCCGGACAGAGACACCCCCGGAAGATTACACCCAGGTTTCCTTCGTCTGCCTGCGGCCTGATGGAGCCTATGAAGCTCCTGCAACGGTCAGCAGCGTATGCCGATATTCCCGAAAGAAGATCGGGGATATGGAAGATTTTCATTTCCATCTGCTGAGGCATACATATACGACCAACCTTCTCTCTCACGGGGCAGCACCCAAGGATGTGCAGGAGCTGCTGGGACATTCTGATGTAAGTACCACAATGAACATTTACGCCCATGCCACCAGAGAGGCCAAGCGAACTTCCGCAAGGCTGCTGGATAAGGTCGTAGGGACGGCCTAAAAAAAGTTTCCCTCATTTCTTCTCGCAAGGGAAAAAATGAGGGAAAAGGGCCAAACCGAGGTGGCGAAAACGCTGGAAACACCAGTGTTTTCAAGGGGTATAGAAATTTTAACTGAGAAAAACAAATTGTTTTAATATGTTGAATTATATGACATAATATGATTAAATAAAAGTGAGGAGAAAAACCGAATAGAGATGCATCACGATCGGAACCTGTTGGGCAAGAACGACCAACTTGCTGCACAAAGGCTCAATCGACCGACTTCATAGAGAGGAGTATATCTATGAAAAAGAAGATGGTTCTTCTGGTTATCTGTGCTGTGCTTATCATGCTACAACCGTTATCGGCGGTAGCAAGCTCCGATGGGGAAGAGACGGTTGCACCGCAGGATGCAATCTATTGCCATTACTGTGGATCTATCTCGGCATATGAAGTTTGTTTGGGAGATGCAGTTGTGGCAGAGACGGATACTCACTCGTATAGTGGTGGTACATGTACGATTTCTCGCTATGATTGCCTGACGGGAATCTATTGTATGGCTTGCACCAGAACTTATCGCTACAGTTGGCGGCATCCTTGCTATATACTGCACAGAGGATGTGGAGTAGCAAAGCATACGATGTGCTACATTGCAAACGGGCCGTTTAATCCATAAATCTGTCTGCTTAGCATGAAGGGGGCACGTTAAAACATATTTTTCGCGTGCCCCATCTTGAAGAAAGGAGGGTACCCAATGAAACAAAACCACACGAAGATATTTGCAGGAGGAATGTTGCTATTTCTGACTCTTATACTCCTTGGTTGTGCGAAACAGAATGTACCAACAGCATGTTTCTATGCGCAAGGGTATTTGAAGGATGAATGTGTAGCAGAAGTGGATGGAGCAAGATACGCCTTTTTGCCCAGAGAGGGAGAACAAGCGCGTTTGTATTTGTACGAACTGGATGAAAATGGCGGCAAAAAACGCATAGTCTGCAATCGAAAGGATTGTCTGCATGAGAAACAAAGCACATTGATTGATCCGTGTTACGCATATTCTGTCTGCACACAGGGACTGACAACTGATGGGAAAGCACTTTATGCGCAGAGTAAAAACGGTGATATCGGTGTTATGCGTTTTGATATATATGGCGGTGAACCGAAGAATGTACTGCGGCAAGACGGTCAGATTACCTGCTTCCTAGTGAATGATGGGATGATTTATTGGGCGTTGCGAACTAAGAGCGATCAACATGTTCTCTATCGGCGAAACATTGAAAAAGCAGAAGCTCAAGCTGAATGCGTGTTGCCTGAGGAAGATGGAGGGTATTATGCAGAAATCCGAGAGCAGAATGGGACGCTTTATCTGACAGAAGGAAAGACAGCGGAAGATCGGATGCGATTGCTTTGCATTGGCGCAGACAAAAAATCGGAAATGATCTTGGAAAACATATGTGCACATACTTTTGTGTTTATGAAAAATGGATTCGCAGTGGCAAAAGTTGATGAAGAAGGAAATAGATTAGCGGTTTTGTTGAGTGAAGAAGGACAAACAGTTGCGGAAGTGTCACTAGGGCAGAATCCCTGTATGATGTTGAGCTGTGGGGAAAAAATCTATGTAGACAGCGGATTTGGCCTATCAGAAGAAACACGTATGCTGTATGCCTTGAATGAAGATGGTAAGGAATTAGGTAAAATCGCGGTTCCGGACGATTACGGCTATATGCTAGGTGCGGATCATGATGGTGTATATTATTGGGAAACAGCAGAACAATTGAAATTAGTGAGAATTGAACCTAAATGAAAGTGGGATGGATGATGAAAAAAAGTAGGATAATAAGAATCGTTGGACTGGTGCTGCTGATTCTGCCGATTGTCTGCTATTTCACGTTCCGTTCCCTGCTGGTGATGCGTGCGCCGGGCGCGCTGCTGCCCTATCTGCTGGCGCACTACCTGTTGATGGGCGCGGGGCTTGCGCTGCTGGGCGTGGCGGAACAGAAGCGTCCCGCGGTGGAATACGGCGTGGCGGCGGGCGGCGCGATTCTGTTCTATCTCATCGTCGGGCTGATCCAGCCGGTGCAAAGCGCGCAGGCGTATGCGCCCTCGCCCGTGGGCGGGATGCTGATCGGGCTGTGCGCGGTGCAGTGCGCGCTTCAGATCAAGCGCGGCAGGGTTCGCAGCGACAGGCCGCTGACCGGCGCGCTGCCGCTGCTGGGCATGATGCTGCTGGCGGGCCTGAGCGGGGTGCTCATCAAGGGCATGGCGCAGAACGGCAAGAATTTTACGATCCTTGTGCAGGTAACGAACTGGCTGCCCTGCCTGTTCCTGCTGCCTTTTTTGAAGCGGGGCGAAAAATGGGGTTGGGCGCTGGCCGTGTTGGGGCTGCCGCTGGCGGTCTTTCTGGTGATTGCGTCGCAGCCGGGGATCAACCAGGTGCTCTACGCAGGAGGACATAATCCCTTGCAGGTGCTCCACAGCCATTTGGCCGCGAACACCGAGCTGCTGGCTGCGCTGGGAATCGGCGGAATTTACCTTCTGCTGCCCGAAAGCAGAAAGACGTAAAAAACAATAAGATGACGTGCTTTGCAGGGTTTGCGCTGCAAAGCGCGTTTTTTTGTATACTTTAACAGAGTAAAGCTTGACATTGTGCAGATAAATGCGCTATTATCCTTGATTACCAGCCGACTGATGCGCTTTAGGCAGGCGCGGTCGCTGATTCCGCAAACAAAATTGGCAGGAGGTTGTTCCAATGAAATTCGCATTTTCCACCGTTGGCTGTCCGGACTATCAATGGTCGGACGTTTACTCCATGGCGAAGGATCTCGGTTATGACGGCATCGAGGTGCGCGGTCTGGGCCGTGAGTTTTCCACCTTCAACATGCAGCCCTTCTCGGAGGGCGAAGTCGGCCTTACGGTCAAGAAGCTTGCGGAATTGCGACTATCCATTCCCTGCCTATCCAGCGGCTGCGTGCTGAAGTTCGCCGATAAAAGAGAGGAGAACCTCGCGCAGCTGAAGGACTATATTCATCTGGCGCAGAAGCTGAACTGCCCCTATGTCCGCGTGATGGGGGATTACGGCGCGGCGCCCGACGGCGACGTGGACGACGAGGTTGTTGCCTCGCAGCTGCGCGAGCTGATCCCGCTGGCGGAGGAATGCGGCGTGACGCTGCTGCTGGAAACCAACGGCGCGTATGCCGACACCGCGCGCCTGCGCGATTTGCTCACCGATCTTGCGTCCGATAACGTGGCGGCGCTTTGGGATATGCATCACCCTTACCGCTTTATGCATGAATCCCCGGAGCAGACCCTGCAAAATCTCGGCACCTATATCAAACACGTCCACATCAAAGACTCCGTCATCCAGGACGGCCGCCTCGTCTATCGGCTGATGGGCGACGGTGATCTGCCCATTGCGGACATGATGATGGCGCTGCGCTCCATCAATTACGAAGGATATGTCTCGCTTGAATGGGTGCGTTACTGGAATCGCGATATGTACGACGCGGGCGTGGTTTTCCCGCAGTACATCCACTACATGGAAGCCTTCATGGATAAGCCCGTGGTGGACCGCAAGCTCTACACCGCGCACACCGGCAAGGGGCAGTATGTCTGGCCCCACAACAAGCTGATCGACCTGACCTTTCCGCAGGTGCTCGACCGCATGGTGCAGGAGTTCCCCGATCAGATTTGCTTTGACTATTCCGAACTGGATTATAAGCGAACCTATTCTCAGTTCCGCGACGATGTGGATACCTTCGCCCGCGCGCTGATTGCCATGGGCGTCAAGCGCGGGGATCATGTAGCCATCTGGGCGACCAACGTGCCGCAGTGGTACATCACCTTCTGGGCGACCACCAAGATCGGCGCGGTGCTGGTCACGGTCAACACCGCCTACAAGATCCACGAGGCGGAATATCTGCTCCGTCAGAGCGACACCCACACGCTGGTGATGATCGACGGATACAAGGATTCCGACTATGTGGGCATCATCAAGGAGCTGTGCCCGGAGCTTGCGGGGCACGATCCCAAGCGCCCGCTGCACACCCGCCGACTGCCGTTTTTGCGCAACGTCATCACCTGCGAAAGCGCGCAGGAGGGCTGCTATTCCTGGGATTCGGCGCTGGAGCGCGCCGAGGAAGTGCCGGTTCAGGAAGTGCAGCTGCGCGCGATGAGCATTGATAAGCACGACGTCTGCAATATGCAGTATACCTCCGGCACCACGGGCTTCCCCAAGGGCGTGATGCTGACGCACTACAACGTGGTCAACAACGGCAAGGCCATCGGCGACTGCATGGATCTTTCCACTGCCGATCGCATGATGATCCAGGTGCCCATGTTCCACTGCTTCGGCATGGTGCTGGCGATGACCGCCTCCATGACCCATGGCGCGATGATGAGCCCGATCACGGCCTTCTCGCCTCGCAAGGGCCTCAAGTGCATCAACGAAAAGCAGATCACGGCCTTCCACGGCGTGCCCACGATGTTCATCGCCATGCTGGAGCATCCGGACTTTGCCCACACCGATTTTTCGCATATGCGCACCGGCATCATGGCGGGCAGCCCCTGCCCGATCAAGGTCATGCAGGACGTGGTGACCAAGATGCACATGAGCGAAATCTGCATCACCTACGGCCAGACCGAGGCGTCCCCCGCCACCACGATGTCTAAGATCACCGACCCGCTGGAGGTGCGCGTCAACACCGTCGGCGGCGCGGTCTTCGGCGTGGAATGCAAGATCGTCGATCCGGAAACCGGAGAGGAACTGCCCGATAACACGGACGGCGAGTTCGTCGCCAGAGGCTACAACATCATGAAGGGCTATTATAAAATGCCCACCGCCACCGCCGCCGCCATCGACGAGGAGGGCTGGCTGCACTCCGGCGATCTGGCCCGCCGCGATGAAAACGGCCGCTTTAAGATCACCGGCCGCATCAAGGATATGATCATCCGCGGGGGAGAGAATATCTATCCCAAGGAGATTGAGGAGTTCATCTATACCCATCCCAAGGTCCGCGACGTGCAGGTCATCGGCGTGCCGTCCAAGGCCTACGGCGAGGAGATCATGGCCTGCGTCATCCTCAAGGAGGGCGAGAGCATGACCGAGCAGGAGGTCAAGGACTACGTCCTGTCGCACATGGCCAAGCACAAGGTGCCGCGCTATGTCGAATTCGTGACCGAGTTCCCGATGAACGCCGCGGGAAAGATCCTCAAGTACAAAATGCGCGAGGCTGCAGTGGAGAAACTCTCCCTTCAGGCCGACAGCGCCATTGAAACCGCTTAATTTCGGCGTATGCGCCGCCTAACGGACAGAGCGCTTGACAAAAGCCCGCTCTGTCCGTATAATTTGGAGTACAGAAATGCTTCGACAGGGCATAAGCGCCGGTTTTTTATCCGTTTTCAGAGAGCTGCCGGTTTGGTGCAAGGCGGCAGCGGAATACTGGGCGCGCTCCCCCTTGAGCAGACTGCTGAGCCGCCTTGCGAGCGTTCAGGCAGATCCGGTTTCCCGCCGTTACACGGGCAGCGCATTCGCAGAATTTGCCGATGCACAATGAGTTGGGCGCTGGTCTTTTGCGCCAATGAGAGTGGTACCGCGGAATGACTTTACAGTCCCCGTCTCTTGCCGATGGCAGGAGTGCGGGGACTTTTTTTGATGCGGCTTTTCGGGAAGGAGAGGAACAGGATGAAAAACGTGAGCAAATACGGTGTGCAGTATTTTGCACCGGAAAATCCGCCCATGCGATGGGCGAAGCGCGACCATGTCGAAAAAGCGCCCGTCTGGTGCTCGGTGGACCTGCGCGACGGCAATCAGGCGCTGGTGGTGCCGATGAGTTTGGACGAGAAAATCGAGTTCTTCGAGGCACTGGTCAAGGTGGGCTTCAAGGAGATCGAGGTCGGCTTTCCTGCTGCGTCGGAGACGGAATATCAGTTCCTGCGCACACTGATCGAGCGCGATTTGATCCCGGATGACGTGACCGTGCAGGTGCTCACCCAGTCCCGTGAGCACATTGTGCGCAAGACCTATGAGGCGCTGCGCGGCGTCAAGCACGCCATTGTCCACCTCTATAACCCGACCTCCTTCGCCCAGCGGCAGCAGGTGTTCCGCAAAACGAAGGAAGAGGTGATTGAAATCGCGGTCACGGGCGCGCAGCAGTGCTTAAAGCTCCGCGGCGAGATGATGGCGGGCAGCGACATCCGCTTTGAATACAGCCCGGAATCCTTCACCGGTACGGAGATGGATTTCGCCGCCGAGATCTGCAACGAAGTGCTCAAAATCTGGGAGCCTTCGGCGGAAAATCCTGTCATCATCAACCTGCCGGTCACGGTCTCGCTGTCCATGCCGCACGTCTACGCCAACCAGATCGAGTATATGTGCGATCACCTCTACAAGCGGGAGCACGTCGTGGTGTCGCTGCACCCGCACAACGACCGAGGCTGTGCCATTGCCGATACCGAAATGGGGCTGCTGGCGGGCGCAGACCGCGTCGAGGGCACGCTGTTCGGCAACGGTGAGCGCACGGGCAACGCGGATTTGCTGACGCTGGCGCTCAACCTCTACGCGCAGGGCGTGGATCCGCAGCTGGACTTTTCCGATGTGCCGGAGCTGGTGCGCATCTATGAGCACGTCACGGGGATGCACGTCTACGAGCGCCAGCCCTACGCGGGGCAGCTGGTGTTCGCCGCGTTCTCCGGCGGGCATCAGGACGCGATCACCAAGGGCATGAAGTGGCGCGAGGAAACCCACCCCGACCGCTGGACGGTGCCCTATCTCGCCATCGACCCCACAGACATCGGCCGCAAATACGAAAGCGACGTCATCCGCGTCAACAGCCAGTCGGGCAAGGGCGGCATCAGCTATGTGCTGGAGAGCCGCTATGGCTACGACCTGCCCGCAGCCATGCGCGAGGACTTCGGCTACACGGTCAAGCGCGTTTCCGACCGCCAGCACCGCGAGATGCAGGCAGACGATATTCTGGCGATCTTCATGGAAAACTACGTCAACTTCTTTGAGCCGCTGGACGTGGTGGAAGCGCACTTCAAGCAGGAGGGCGGCATCGTGGCTACCATCACGGTGTTCAACGGCGGGCGCGAGGAGCACGTCTTTACCGCCCGCGGCAACGGCCGTCTGGATGCGGTGTCCAATGCGCTGAAGCAGAATCTCGGTTTGGATTATTCCATCATCAAGTATCAGGAGCATGCCATCGAGCAAGGCTCTGCCTCCAAGGCCATTGCGTATGTCGGCATCCGCACGCCGGGCGGGCTGATCTCCTGGGGCGCAGGCACGCACGACGACATCATGGCCGCCTCGGTCAACGCCCTGGTCTCCGCCATCAACCGCATCGGCAAATAGACGGATTGTACAGAGAAAACACGCCGCGATGCAGATTGCATCGCGGCGTGCGGAATTTCATCGGAACAGCTCCGTTGCGCGGTCGAAGATGCCCTTCATATGGGCGATCAGCAGGCCGTAATTGACGAACGGCACGCCCTGCCGGGCGGCCTCGTTCAGGCGGTAGAGCACCTCGCGGTCGTTGAGCATGCAGCCGCCGCAGTGGATCACCAGCTTGTAGCGCGAAAGATCCTGCGGGAACTCCGTGCCGGAGCAGGTTTCAATGTTCAGGTTGCATCCGCTGTGGGCGCGCAGCCATTTCGGGATCTTGACCGTGCCGATGTCCTCGCACTGGCGGTGATGCGTACAGCCCTCGGCGATGAGCACGGTATCGCCGTCTTGGAGCGTATCGACGGCGGGCATGGCGCGCATCGCGGAATCGAGATAGCCCTTGTAGCGCGCCATCAGGATGGAAAACGAGGTGAGGGTGATGTCCCCCGGCGTATCGGCGGCGACCTGTTCAAAGGCCTGACTGTCGGTCACGACCATGCGGGGGCGCTTGCCCAGGGAGGCCAGCGTCGCCTTCAGCTCGGTTTCCTGCACGACAACGGCGACGGCGCCTGCCTCCAGAATGTCGCGGATGGTCTGCTGCTGGGGCAGAATGAGCCGCCCCTTGGGCGCGGCCTTGTCGATCGGCACCACCAGCACGATATAGTCCATCGGGTCGATCAAATCGGCAATCAGCGGAACCTTGTGCGCGTCGTCCGGCGTTAAGTGCGCAATGCGCTCCTTGAGTTCGGTCACGCCGCGGCCGGTTTTGGCAGAGACGCAGATCGCGTGCGTTTCGTCCTCCATGGGACGATCCTGCTCGTCGCACTTGTTGTAGACCACAAGATAGGGCAGGTTCATCTCTTTCACGCGGGCCAGCAGCGCGCGGTCCTGCGCCTGCATCCCCTCGGCAGCGTCCACCACCAACAGCGCGATGTCGGTCTTGCGCAGCACCTGAAAGCTTTTTTCGACGCGCTTTTGTCCCAACTCGCCCTCATCATCCAGGCCGGGGGTGTCGATCATCACCACCGGCCCCAGCGGCAGCAGCTCCATGGCCTTTTGCACCGGATCGGTGGTCGTGCCCTTGACCTCGGAGACGATGGCAAGGTTCTGGCCGGTCAGCGCGTTGACGAGGCTGGATTTGCCTGCGTTGCGGCGGCCGAACAGCCCGATGTGGGTGCGAACGCCCGAAGGCGCGGAATTCATACTCATGGTTTTATTTCCCCTCTCCTTTATAATCTCCGCGGTCGATCACAACTTCATAGCCTGCCGCCGCCAGGTGTTCCCGCAGGGCGCGCAGGCTCTCCGCCGCTTCGTCCCCGCTGGACGCTTTGTTATCATACAATAGGTATTTACTCCGATCTTCCAGGGGGGAAAGGTTCGGCATGACCACATTGCATCCGGCGTTCATGCCCTTGATGCGCCCGTCGCCGTCGATGGTGGCCAGCGCGGTGGTGGCGGGCAGCAGCACATTCGGCAGCAGCAGCCGCACGATGGAAAGGCACAGCAGTGTCCGCTCCGTCGACCCTGCGGGGAAGTCCTTAAGCGGCGTGGCGTGGTGCGGAATGAAAGGACCCAGCCCCACCATCTGCGGCTTCAACTCCTGCAAAAAGCGGAAGTCCCGCACGATGCACTCCGTCGTCTGATAGGGTGAGCCTACCATGAAACCTGCGCCGGTCTGAAAACCGATCTCCTTCAAGTCCCGCAGGCATTGCAGCCGATGCGTCAGCGTCATGGAAACTGGATGAAGCCTGGCGTAATGTGCTTCGTCCGCGGTTTCGTGGCGGAGCAGATAGCGGTTTGCGCCCGCGTCGTAGAGCCGCTTAAAGCTCTCCCGCCCGCGTTCGCCCAGCGACAGCGTGATGGCGCAGTCGGGATAAGCCTGCCGCATGGCGCGGACGATGTCCGTCATGCGCTCGTCGGTATACCAGCCGTCCTCGCCGCCTTGCAGCACGAAGGTGCGGAAGCCCAGCGCATATCCGCTTTCGCAGCAGGAGAGGATCTGCTCCTTCGTCAGCCGGTAGCGTTCACAGGAGGCATTGCTCTTTCGGATGCCGCAATAAAGGCAGTCGTTTTTGCAGTAGTTCGTCAGTTCGATCAAGCCGCGGATGTAGACTTTGCGGCCGTAGTGCGCGTCCCGAACGGCGCGCGCCCTTTCAAAGAGGAAGTCCCGATCCGCGCCGGACGATTGATCCAGCAGGACGGCAAACTCCGCATTTGTCAGGTCACGCTCTCGCTCGAGCCTTTCAATGAGTTCTTTCATACCCTTTCCTCCGCCAAAAAAGCGGCCCGCGCACACGCTCTTTTTTGCGCGTGCGGGACCGCCTTTGGTCTATTTTCTTGTTTTTCCCGCCGCCTTTCCCCTTAGCCGGAGCTTTGGGGTCAGAGCGCCGCAGCCTTCTTTTTGATCCGGAGCGCTGCGTTGGAAAAAGAATAACACATTCTGCCGCCGCCGTCAATTCTTACGGCTTCTGGAAGCAGAGGCTGATCTGCCCGGCATTGTCGCGGTGCATGAGCAGCAGCAGCCCGGCTTCATCGCCGAAGGCGCGAATCTGATCCAAGCTCACCCCGCGGCCGGAACAATGCACTTCGTAATCCGCGTGCAGGTTCTGTCCGGGCAGCACGATATCCAGATGCACTTTGGCGGGATAGGTGTCAAATTCCATATCCCAGATGTGCATCAGGCCTCCTTTGCGCAGCACACGCGCCGCTTCGGCCAACACCTCGCGCCGGGTGGCTTCGTCCATATACATCAGCGAATAAAACATCGTCACATGGTCGAATTTGCCGTCCGGGAAGTCGAGCTTTCGTGCGTCGGCCACAACGCGGGCGCATTTTTCCGGCAGATTGTCGAATTCTTCAGGCTCTTTGTCCACCGCTGTGACCTGCCGTCCGTACAGGCGGCCGATCACGCTCTCACCGCCGCCGCCGATGTCGAGAATCGCGCCGGCCAGTGTTTTATCCAGCTTGATGACGGGCATAGCTGATTTCCTCCTACCGATGCGCGGGGTGAGGAGTAAGTATAAAAGCCTCGCCACGCGTGGGATTACCTAAAGCATAACACTTGTAAATTTTCTATTCTATTCCTGGTTTTTCCTGCTGAACGGATGAAAAAAACCTGTTTTGTTTCACGATGTGGGTTGACGCAACATTCTGCGGTAGCTGGGCGCATCGGAGGGTGCTTCCGTCACGACGCACAGCGTGCCGCGCTCAATCATCTTTTCCATCCGCAGTGCGAGAAAGCCGTCGCCCACGCCGGGGCGGTCGCGTCCCAGCACTTCCCCGATTACTTTGGCTTGCAAAAAGGCCGCGCCGCCCTGTCGGTCGATTGCTCGCTCAATCAGGAAGTCATAAAAATCCTCCGGCACGCTGTGCAGCCTGCCGTTGATCTGCGCGCGCAGGGGAGCATTTTCCCGCATCAAATCCCCCCAAAGCGCGCTTTCTGCCAGGAGACGCATGGGGCTGCATTGCTGCGCCGCTTTGGAAAGGCGCGCAAAATTCTCCGGAAGCACATCGCCCCAGCCGTTGTATTCCACCCGCACACCGGCGGATTCCTCCGCCGCGGGCAATTCCGCGATCCAAAGCTGCTCTGCTGGCACACCCCAGCGCTTCATCTGGTGTGCAAACCAGGAAAGGCCGCAGCGCTCGTCGGGCTGGGCGCTCGTCCAGAGCCGCGCCTCTTCGCCTGCCAGCATTCGTTTTTTTGCGCTCTCCCAACCGGCCTTCGCGGCGGCAAAGCAATGCCGCGCGGCCTCTTCGCCGATTTCGTCCGGTGCGAAAGAAAACAGCGCCCGCAGCATGTCCATTCGCGCGCGTCCTATTCCCTCCTGTGCAATGTCGCCTGCGTCCAGCGCCAGCGCAAAAGGCAGCACGTCTGCGCTTTTGCACAGCCGGGCACAGACCAATCCGCCTGCGGCGCTCTCGCCGAACAGGATTTCCATCATGGCTTTTTCCTCCGTCTCTGTTATGCGTTGAGTATAGCACGGTGTGCATGATGGCACAATCGCAAAGCCTTGGGGTAAATTGCGCCGAAGCGGCGGCTATGGTAAAATCATTTATGTCAGATTCAGGGAAAAAGAGGAGGAGTTTTCATGAAGGACGTGATTGCCATCGGCATTGCGGGCGGCACGGGCAGCGGAAAGACCACCATCCCCCGCCGCATCGCAGAGGCCTTCGGCGGAGACGTGAGTGTGCTCTATCACGACAATTATTATAAGCGGCACGACGATCTTCCCTATGAAGAGCGCGCAAAGCTCAATTACGACCATCCCGATGCCTTCGATACGAATTTGCTGATCGAGCATCTGGACGCGCTGCGCCGCGGAGAAACGGTGGAATGCCCAACCTATGATTACGCGGCGCACAACCGCGCTGCGGAAACCATTACGGTGCGCCCGGCCAAGGTCATTGTGGTCGAAGGCATCCTGATCTTTGCGGAGCCGGAGCTGTGCCGGCGGCTGGACATCAAAATCTTTGTTGATACCGATGCGGATGTGCGCATCCTGCGCCGCATTGTGCGCGATACCAAGGAGCGCGGCCGCAGCCTGGATTCCGTCGTGGCGCAGTATCTGGCTACGGTCAAGCCCATGCACGAGCAGTTCGTCGAGCCCTCCAAGCGCAACGCGGATCTCATCATCCCGGAGGGCGGGCACAACGAGATCGCCATGGATTTTGTGATCGAGCGCATCCGCGCCCATGTGGAGGGCAGGCGGTAGGAGCCGTGGCAAGGCTTGGTTTTATATCAAATATGGCGCAATGAGGCATCCCCCCCATCCGTCCAGGTGCGAATCACGCAGTTCGATGATGAGAAGTTGGAGATGAAGGTTTGGGGCTTATCAAGCTTTTGATCGACGATCGGAACGGCGGGGGGACGATCTGCTCACGCATCGGTTTGAACCGCAGGGTGTAAATCATCCTGCCCAATGGAAATATCTGTGATGCCTTTGATAAAGCCGGCGGCGCGGATGTCATCATTGCAGACGAAGCGCAATTTTTGCTCCGGAGCAGATGGATCCGCTGGGCGCGATGGTGGATGAATGCGATTTGCCGGTGCTCTGCTTCGCGCCGGGGACGGATTTTCCGATCTATTTCTTTGATGGCGCGCTGTCTGATGGAATTGGCCGATTTCCATCGCCAAAGTCAAAACGATCTGTGCCTGCGGGCACAAGGCCATCGTCAACGTCCCCATTGCCCCGCAGGGGAACAGCGTTGCTCCGGTGTGCAGATCCGGCTCGGCGGCAATAGCTATCTTGCGATGTGCTGCAATGCCGGCCGGAGAAAAAGCGCCCGGCAATCCGACATTTCGAGTCGGGAGAAATGATTCAAAGCAAAATGAGACAGCGCGTGAGTTGTCGCTGTTTGTCTTTGGAAAAAATGAACCGCAAAGCGAACCGCTGAACCGCATTGCGGAAAACCTCACAAAAAACCGCCGGTTCAGCTTGTCTGCTGTTCGGCGTTATGCTATCATGAACACAGAAGATAAAATTTACAAGGGGGACGATGTAATGTTTTTTTACACCAAAGAAGAAGTGATTAAGCTCACCCCCCAGTGGACGGGCGAGCGCCTGGAGGACGGCCGTCCGAAGGTTCCCGCTTCCGTGCTGGAGCGCATGCGCAAGCTGACGCTGGAGGAAGTCTGGGGAACGGCCTGGATGCAGGGCTATGAGTTTCAGGCGGAGGGTCACTTCCTGCACACCCATCCCACCGAGGATCACCGCATGGTTGGCCGCGCCGTGACCTGCGTCTGCGTCCCGCTGCGCCAGGATCTGCATGAGGTCGCTACCGCCGAGTCCCGCGAGTTCGGCTTCATGGGCGGCTACAACAAGTCTGCGGTTGACCGCCTGGTCGAAGACGACGTCATGGTCGTCGACCTGTTTGACAAGGTGCACTACGGCACCTTCTTCGGCGGCAACCTGTCTACCCAGCTCAAGAACAAGACCAAGCGCGGCGGCGCGGTGGTCTGGGGCGGCATCCGCGACCTGGATCAGGTCAAGAAGATCGACGGCATCCAGATCTACTACCGCGGCAGCCATCCCACCCCGATCCGCGACTATGTCATGACCGGCTACAACGCGCCCTGCCGCATCGGCGAGGCCATCTGCATGCCCGGCGACATCGTCTTCGGCTCCAACGAGGGCGTCGTCTTCATCCCCGCGCACCTGGCGGAAAAGACCGTGGACAGTGCGGAGAAGTCCCACCTGAAGGACGATTTCGGCTTCGAGCGCCTGAAGCAGGGCGTCTACAACGCGACCGAGATCGACCATGTCTGGACGGAAGAAATGTGGAATGACTTTATGGGCTGGTTCAAGAGCGATGAAAATGCTCAGAAGTTCAGCTACCTCGATTGGACGGAAGATCTCGAACTTGCGCGCAAGATGAGAGAGGATCCTGAAACCATGCAGCGCATGGCTGCACGCTTCGGCGCCCGCGGCGGCAATTCCCCGGCTCGTTCCACCATCTAATTTCATCGCATCTTGAAAAAGCGCTGCCCGGCTTCGGTTGGGCAGCGCTTTTATCGCATGAAAAAGAAAAGAGGGAGAGCGCATGAGCAGTCTATACGATCGCGCGGAGATTTACGATCTGTTGGAAAGCGAGAAGAGAAACGAGGCTGCCCGAAGGGACTGGCAGGGCTTTCTGGACGGCAGAAGCATCCGGACGCTGCTCGACGTCAGCATCGGAACCGGCGGCATGACGCTGCCGCTTCAGGAATTGGGGATTGCGGTCTGCGGCTCCGATCTGAGCGAAGCCATGCTGAAGCGGTGCGGGGAGAAAGCGATGAAAAAACAGCGGCCCGTGGAGCTCAAGCGCTGCGATTTCCGGGATCTTTCCGCCTGGCAGGATCGGCAGTTCGACTGCGTGACGAGCACGGGCAATTCGCTGGGCTATGTCTCCAATGAGGAAGTGCGCAAAGTGTTGGAGGAAATGGACGCGCACGTTCGCCCCGGCGGCTATCTTTGCTTCGATTCGCGGAACTGGGAAAAGATTCAGCGGGAAAAGCAGCGGTTTTACCTCTATCCGCCCTTCTTTCATGAGGAAACCCGCATCAACCTCGTGCAGGTTTGGGATCACAACCCGGACGGCACCATCACCTTCAACCTCCTGTATACCTTCGAGCGGGAAAACAGGATCGTTCAAAAGGAGATTTTTGAAGAGCGGTATACGCCGTTTCCGCTGGAAATCGCTCGGCGGAAGCTGCGCGAAATGGGGTATGGCGAGCCGGAGGTCAAGCCCGTGCCCAGCTTTGCGTCCGAGACGGACTTTGAGAACATGGATTGGTACAGGATCATCGCGCAGAAGCAGTAGGTCTTTTTTGATAGATATGGAGGCGAACCATTTCGAGTTTCTGCCAATCGGCGTGAATAGAGGGAGTCAAAATGATGGGGATCGGTGCGTAGGGCTGGCAGTCCTTCAACCGGGCTTGTTCAAGTACATGTATTTATCTGATCTGAAGGTAAGCAAGGAATACCGCGGGCGGCATATCGGACGAAGGCTGATGCAAAAATCAAAGGAGATTGCCGTTCAAAACGGCTATTGCGGACTTTATACGCAGGGGCAGGACGACAATCCGGGAGCCTGTTTGTTCTATTTGAATTGCAGGTTTTATACCGGCGGATTGGATACAAATGTTTATCGTCATACCAAACAGGAAGGGAAAGCGGATGCAATGAATCCTTGAAAAGGACGGCTGCGGAGTTCGTCGATTCTTCAGCTATCTTTTTAATTTTGCCTGTTTTTTAATGCGGCCGGATGCGATATAATGAGCTTGGAACACAGAACGACAACATCCGAAAAACAAGGAGGATGATTTTTACCATGACTGCCTATGAATCGGCAAAGGCCCGCTATGAAGCACTGGGCGTGGATGTGGACGCGGCGCTTGCTGCGCTGGCGGACAAGGCGATTTCGATCCATTGCTGGCAGGGCGACGACGTTTCCGGTTTTGAGACGGCGGACGGCGCGCTCTCCGGCGGCATTCAGGCCACCGGCAACTATCCCGGCAAGGCCCGTACCCCCGAAGAGCTCATGGTGGATTTCGAAAAGGCCATCAGCCTCATCCCCGGCAAAAAGCGCATCAATCTGCACGCCAGCTATGCCGTGACCGGCGGCGAAAAGGTGGACAGGGATCAGCTCGAAGGCCGCCATTTTGACGCGTGGATCGATTTTGCGAAGAAGAATGATCTGGGGATTGATTTCAACCCCACCTTCTTCTCCCATCCGCTGGCGGCGGATTCGCTCACGCTTTCCAATCCCAATGAGGAAATCCGCATGTTCTGGGTGCGCCACGGCATCGCCTGCCGCCGCATTTCCGCCTACATCGCGGAAAAGCTCGGTCAACCCGTGCTGAATAACATCTGGATTCCGGATGGATATAAGGACATTCCCGCCGACCGACTCGGCCCGCGCCTGCGCCTGAAGGACAGCCTTGATCGCATCTATGCCGAAAAGCTGGACGGCGTGATCGACTGCGTGGAGAGCAAGGTGTTCGGCATCGGCCTGGAAGCCTATACCGTCGGCTCTTCGGAGTTCTATATGGCCTATGCCGCGCAGCACCCCGGCGTTTACAACCTGCTGGACAACGGCCATTATCATCCCACCGAAATGGTCAGCGACAAGATTTCCTCGCTCCTGGCCTTCTTTGACAAGCTGCCGCTGCACGTCACCCGCCCGGTGCGCTGGGACAGCGACCATGTGGTGCGCCTGGACGACGAGCTGAGGGAGATCGCCATGGAGATCGTGCGCAACGATGCGCTCGACCGCGTGCTGATCGGTTTGGACTATTTCGATGCGTCCATCAACCGCGTCGCGGCGTGGGTCATCGGCACCCGCAATATGCAGAAGGCGCTGCTCAACGCCCTGCTGATGCCGCATAAAAAGCTCAAGGCGCTTCAGGACGAGGGCAATTTCACCGAGCTTTTGATGCTGCAGGAGGAACTCAAGACCGCGCCGCTTGGCGAGATTTGGGCGCACTATTGCCAGACGCATGGCGTGCCCGCAGATGAGCGCTGGTTTGAAGAAATCCAGAAGTACGAAAAGGACGTTTTGTCCCTTCGCAAATAATTCCCGATCGGTGAGCAAAGAGGGGGCACAGGCGCTGTGCCCCCTCTTTGTACTGGATACTGGATAAGGAGAGTCCCGATGAACAGGAAATCCCGGCTGCTCCGCGCAGCGCTGATCCTTCTTCTGGCAGTACTGACGGCGGTGGGCACGAGCGGCTGCATGGCCTTGGCGCTCTATGCCGTCTCCGGCATTACGGCAGCGGAAACCGGCGTTTGCTCCACCTTTTATCCGCACGGCACACCCGCTGAGGGGACGGTGCGCATTCCCGTTTTTCTGGTGGAGTTTCCCGACGCGGCCTTCCGCCCGGATCGCCTGAGCGACGACGAGGTGGAGCAGATGCTGTTTGATCCCGACGATGCGGCGAGCATGGCGGCGTTTGAACGCGCCGCATCCAACGGCAGGCTGCGCGTGGAGGGCGACGTGTTTTCCTATACCGTGCGGCAGGACAGCACGGATTATCAGGACGAAAGCGGCTCGTTTGAAAAGCTGGCGATGGAGGTGCTGGCGGCGCTGGATGGGGAGATCGACTACCGCGATTACGACAGCGACGGGGACGGCTATCTGGACGCCTTTGTGCTCAACATCGCGCAGGGCGATCAGGATCCTTATTGGTTCGGCTGCCAGACCTATTGGAACGAAAATCCGGATTTTGCGGTGGACGGTGTGCGTCCCTTCAACTACATTATCAACGACGCGCAGCCCGACGCGGACGGGTGGAGCATGGATTATTATGTCAGCGTCCTGTGCCATGAGTTCGGGCACTGCCTGGGTTTGCCGGATTATTACTACCTCGATCTCAATGCCGAGGAAACGTCGGACGAGGCCGATGGGCTGAAAGGTGCGGCCGGGCTGGAAATGATGGACGATATGGAAGGGGATTACAGCCAGTTTTCCCGCCTGATGCTCGGCTATCTCGACCCGGAAAGTGTGCAGATCTACCGCGGCGGAGAGGAGGAATTTCTGCTGACCTCCGCGCAGCGGGGCGGGGGCTGCCTGATCCTGCCCCGAGACGGAATGGGCAGCCGGGCAAAGCTGCTCTGGGGAGAATATTTTCTGGTGGAATACAATACGAGCGACGGAAACCTTTCCTGGTATGCCGACGAGGATTTCGGCGTGCGCATTTTCCATGTCAACGCGGAAACCGTGCGCTACGGCGACGGCACGCGGGGCTTTACTTATGACGACGCGCTCTACGGCAGCGTCGAGGGGCGGCGCGTGCTGCGCCTGGTGCGCGACGGGGAAGACTATCTGACCGGCGGAGATGTTGTGGATGGCGATACGCCCGGCTTTGCCTGGTATGATGCGGAAGGCCGCAAAACAGTCGATCCGGGGCTGATCCTGCGCTTTGAATGGGACGAAAAGGGGCGAGGGATGTACTGCATCGTGACGCCCACAGGGAAATAAAAAAGCGGAGCGTGGGTTCCGCAGAGCGATAAGTGCACCAGGATGATCTCATGCGGGATTACCGGCAGCAGGGCGATATGGCCGCCGGGCTGCTGCGGCGGTTCGTCGGGAACCTGGAAAAGCTCAATGCGCGTCTGCGTGAGTTTGCCGAAGAAAAAATAAAGTGAGAGCGCCCCTTTCTGTCCGAATGATTTCAGACAGGGAGGGGCGCTTTGCGCGTCTTGAGATGCGAAGAAAGATATGCTACAATCAAAAAAAGAATGCGGAACGAAAAGACCGCGCCGGGATGCGCGGCGGGAATAGACAACTCTTTTTCGGAGGGAACAAAGATGCTCAACGAGATGGCAAACGAATGCCTCGGTGCGCAGTGGGTGCGCGCAAAGGGGGAAAGCGCCGATGCGCTCGACCGCACGCAGACGGTGCTGTTCCGGCTGGAAATCGAAGTGAATGCGCCGGTGAAGCGCGCGGAAATCAGGATTTCTGCGGCGGACCGCTACCGGCTCTATGTCAACGGGGAATCCGTGGTGTGCGGCCCGCGCAAGGGCGACGCGCTCAACCGTTATTTTGAAACCGTGGATCTCGCGCCGTATCTGAAATCGGGGCGCAATGCGCTGACCGCGCGCGTTATCTCCTATGCGTATGACTGCGCGACGGGCGGCATCGGTGCGCCGAAATCGGTCTACGTCGCGCCCACCGGCGCGGTGCTGATGTGCCGGGGCGAGGTCGAGACGCTGGAAGGGAAGATCGCTCTGTCCACAGGCGAGGCGAACTGGACGGCCTGCCAAGACGAATCCTTTGCGCTGCACAGCGAGGGCGCGGTGTACGTCGGTGCGCTGGAGGACTTTGACGCGGCGCGCTGCCCCGATTGGCGCAATGAGGAAGCGATGGGTTGGGAAAGCGCGGTGATCGCCTTCGGATCGGGCATCAACGATTACGGCGAATTCACGCCGCTGCCGCTCAAAGGCCGCGCCATCCCCAATATGGAAGAGATCCGCATGGACTTTGCGGCGCAGCTGCCCGCGCGGGAGGGCGAAAAGGGCTTTGCCTTTGACGAAAGCGGCAGGGCGGTGATTCCCGCCGGGGAAACGCGCGTGCTGGAGATGGACGCAGGCGTGCTGCGCACGGCCTATTTCCGCATGAAAACCCGCGGAGAGGGCGGCACGGTGCGCGTGACCTACGCCGAGCGCTATTTCCCGATCCGCGATGAAGATCCTACCGGCCCGATGCGCCGCAGCGACCGCGAAAACGGCAAGCTGACGGGATATTATGACGAAATCCGTGCGTGCGGCGAGGAAAAGCTGTTTGAGAGCTTCTGGTGGCGCACGTTCCGCTTTGTGCGTATCACAGCGCAGGCGGGGAGCGAGCCGTTGGAACTCACCCGCCCCGATTTCATCCAGACCGCCTATCCGCTGAAAGTTCGGGCGGAATTCCTCTTCCCGGAAAAGAAGATGGAAAAGCTCTGGGACATCAGCCTGCGCACGCTGCGCAGCTGCATGCACGAGACCCATGAGGACTGCCCCTATTATGAGCAGCTGCAATACACGCTGGATACGCGGCTGCAAATGCTCTTTACCTATGCGGTATCGGGCGACACGCGCATGGCGGAGAACGTATTGTGGGACTTCCGCTGCTCGCAGTTGCCGGACGGCATTCTGCAGTCCCGCACGCCCTGCACGCACACGCAGGTGATTCCCGATTTTTCGATCTACTGGATCTTCATGCTGGAGGAGTTCTATTGGCAGACCGGCCGCACCGATCTGATCCGCTTTTATCGCCCGGTGATGGACGGCGTGCTCGACTATTTCGATCGGCACGTCGGCCCCTCCGGCCTGGCGGAAAAGCTGGGCTATTGGGAATTCGGCGACTGGGTGGACAAATGGGACGGGCACGCGGGCACGCCGGACGCGACTTACGCAGGCCCCGCCGCGCTGCACAACCTGACCTATGCGCTGGGGCTGCGTGCTGCTGCGCGGATGATGCACGCCGTCGGCCGGGAAGAGCTGCGCAGGGACTACGATAGCCGCGCCGACCATATCTGCGAAAAGGTGTATCAGCTTTGCTTCGACAAGACGCGCGGAATGCTGCGCGAGGGGCCGAATTTTGAGCAGTTCAGCCAGCACAGCCAGGCGCTGGCTGTGCTCTGCGGCGCGCTGACGGGCGAAGAAGCGAAAATCGCCATGGAAAAAGCGCTCACGGAGCCGGGCGTGCTGGCCTGCACCTTCCCCTGGCAGTATACGCTGCTGCGCGCGCTGGAAAAGATCGGCCTTTACGACCTGACCGCGCCGCTTTGGGCGCAGTATTTCTCGATGCTCGACCGCGACCTGACCACCGTGCCGGAGCGCCCCGGCAATACCCGCAGCGACTGCCACGCCTGGAGCGCGCTGCCGCTGTATGAATATCCCCGAATGCTGCTGGGCGTGCAGCTCGATGCGCCCGGCTGGGAGCGCATCCGCGTCAAGCCCCATGCGCTGGGGCTGAAAGAGCTCTCCGGCGTGGTGCCCACGCCCAAGGGCGAGGTGCGCGTGGGCTGGCATGTGGAGGATAAAGGGCAGATGCACCTCTGCGTGCAGGGCCCCGATGTGCCGCTCATCATCGAGGTCAACGGGAAGACCTACTACGCGGAACACGGCGCGATGGAGTTCTGAGGAGGAAAAAAGAATGAAGCTGTCCATATCGACGCTGGGCTGCCCGGATTGGGATTTTATGCAGGTGGTGCGTAAATATGCAGCTTTAGGCGCGGATATCGAGGTGCGCGGCATCGACGGCGAGACCGAAGCGGGAAAGATCGCCCGCTTTGCGCCCGAAAACGCGGAGGAGACCCGGCGCATCTTAAAGGAGCACAACCTTAAAATCGTGGGCTTTGGCACGAGCTGCAAGTTCGACCGCGAGGAAAAGCTGGAAGAGAACATCGCCGCCGCCAAGGAAGCCGTCGACGTCTGCGTGCGGATGGGTATACCCGCCGTCCGCGTGTTCGGCAACGACATTCCGGAACCGAGCCGCACGCTGGAAACGGCACTGCTGCTCTGCCGCGGACTGGAAGAAGTCTGCGCTTACGGCGCGGAAAAGGGCGTGAAGGTCAATCTCGAAATCCACGGGGATTTCAACACAATCGAATCCATCACTCCGGTGGTGGAGCGCATGGGAGGCGTGCCCGCGTTCGGCATCCTGTGGGACGTGATGCACAGCGACCGCGCTTACGGCGATGATTATCTGCCGTTTTACGAGCTGATCCGCTCGTACATCCGCCATGTCCACATCAAGGATTACCGCCGGAATCCCGCGCCGGGGCAGAACCGTCTCTGCCTGATGGGGCAGGGGGACGTTCCCGTGCCGGAAATCGTGGCACAGCTGCGCGCGGACGGATACGACGGCTATTATTCCTTTGAATGGGAAAAGAAGTGGGCGCCGGAGATCGAAGAGCCGGAGGTCGCCTTTCCGGATTACATGCACTACATGAAGGAACTGTTGAAATGACGGAAAAGATTTGTGCTGTGGATTTGGGGATGCCTACGCTGCTGGAAGCGGCCGGGGCGGAAGAAAGCGCTGCGCTGTGCGTGGAGCTGGGGCTGCAATTCGTGGAACTGAACATGAATCTGCCCGAATATGCCGACCCTGCACACATGGATCGGGAAAAGCTGTGCGCGCTGCGGGAGAAATACGGTGTGTATTTCACGCTCCACCTGGACGAACGGCTGGACGGGTGCGATTTTAATCCTCTGGTGCGCAATGCCTATCAGGAAACCCTGCGACGCGCGCTGGAACTGGCGCAGGAGGCGGAGATGCCCATTGTGAACCTGCACCTGAACCACGGCGTGTACTTTACGCTGCCCGGTAAAAAGACGTATCTCTATGCCGAGCGGCGGGAGGAATATTTGCAGCACATCGACGAAATGCGCCGCATCGGCGAAGAGGGCGCGGACGAAAACATCGCACTCTGCGTCGAGAACACGGATGGATTTCTTGCGCAGGAGAAAAAAGCGCTCGATCTGCTGATGAAGAGCAAGCGTTGGGGGCTGACGTTGGACGTGGGGCATATGCACAGCGCGGGCTATGTGGACGACGACGTCTACATCGTCCACAGCGGCAAACTGCGGCACATGCACCTGCACGATGCGCTGCTGATGCAGGCGGGTCAATGCCACCTGCCGCTGGGCGAAGGAAATCTGGATTGGAGAGATTCGCTGCGCACGGCGGAGATGCGCCATTGCCGCGCCGTGATCGAGGTCAAAACGCTGTCCGCTCTGCGAGATTCGGTTAAAACCCTGCGGGAAGCCGGAAAATAAGGCGCTTGCAACCAACGGTTGCGGCGTTTCCAGCCCGGCATGGTGGCTTGCAACCGCCCGGTGTGGGAAGATGAAGGCGAGAAAAAACCGGGAGGGATTCTTCATGACGCTGGGAGAAAGATTGACGGCGCTGCGCAAGGGTGCAGGGCTTTCGCAGGAGCAGATGGCGGCGGAGCTGAACGTATCGCGGCAGGCAATTTCCAAATGGGAGACCGATCAATCCGCGCCGGAGCTGGAAAAGCTGATGGCGCTGGCGGAGCTCTTTTCCGTTTCGACGGACGAGCTGTTGGGGCGGAAGGTTCCGCAAAAGGAGACGCAGCCGGAGACGGCGAAAAAGCCCGACGGTGCGGACGCGCTGACCCGCGCGGCATTTTCCCGCCGGTGCTTGACGCTGGGCTGGGCGACCATGGCGGGCGCGGCAGTGCTGCTGTGTATAGAGCTGCTGATGCTGCCCGTGCTGCGCGACCGCGCGGTGGAGCTGGCGGTCAAAATCGGAACCGGGTTCCATACCGATGCGATGCGCTATGCCAAAGCCATGCCGATGCCGCTGGTTTTCGCGGTCACGGGCGCGCTGGCGCTGTTGGGACTGGGGCTTGTGCTCTATGCTGTGGCACGAGAAAGAGATAAAAATAAAGCGAACAATGGGGGATAGAAAATGCTGGAACTTAATTTGACGGGACACATTGCGGTGGTCACGGGCGGCAGCGGAAACCTGGGCCGCGTGATCTGCCGGACGCTGGCGCAGTGCGGCGCGGATATCTGCGTGCACTACAACGGATCGAAGGACAAGGCGGAAAAGGTGGCGCAGGAGATCCGCGCGATGGGCCGACGGGCGATGGTCGCGCAGGCGGACGTGGGCGATCTCGCTTCCGTGCTGAAGATGCGCGACGCGGTGGAAGCAGAGCTGGGGCAGGCGGATATCATCGTCAACAACGCGGTAGCGCAGTACAAGTGGACCTCCGTGCTGGAGCAGGACGAGAAGGACTTTGACAGCCAATACCGCTCCTGCGTGCTGCACAACGTCCACATGGCCAAGGCGTTCGTACCGGCGATGCAGCAAAAGCGCTGGGGGCGCGTCATTGCCATCAACACCGAGCGCGCCATGCAGGATATCCCCGGCGCGGGGGCGTATATCTCCGGCAAGCGCGGGCAGGACGGCGTGCTGCGGACGCTGGCGCTGGAGGTCGGCCCGGACAACGTGACCGTCAACCAGGTCGCGCCCGGTTGGATGCGCACCGAGGACTGGCGCGCCGATCCTACCGATGACGCCTTCTACGTCGCGCGCGTGCCGCTGCGGCGCCGTGGCGACGATCAGGACATCGCCAACGCTGTGGCGTTCTTCGCCAGCGATCTGGCGGATTTCATCACCGGCGCGATCCTGCCCGTGGCGGGCGGCCTGGCGATGAGCAAGCTGTAAAAAGGATAATGAAACGCAAAAGCCTCCCCATCGGCAGGAATTCTTCTGCCGATGGGGAGGCTTTGATTTATGCGGGGATCACTTGCTCGCCTTCGAGACGGAGGCGGTGAGCTCATTGCCGTTGTAATCCACGGTGATGACGCTGCCGTGATGCAGGTCCTGACCGATGATGATGCGGGCAATGAGGGTTTCGACCTTCGACTGCAGGAAGCGCTTGAGCGGACGCGCGCCGTAGACGGGGTCGTAACCGGCGTCCACAACGTAGGTCTTGGCGCGGTCGGTCAGCTGCACGTCGAGCTGCTTGTCTTTCAGGCGGCGGCGCAGATCATTGAGCTGCAGGTCGACGATCTTGACGATCTCGTCCTTGCTCAAGGGCTTGTAGAACACGATCTCGTCGATACGGTTCAGGAACTCGGGGCGGAACTGCGATTTGAGCAGCGCGTTCACCTGTTCCTTGGCCTCGTCGGTGATCTTGCCGTCCCGGATGCCGTCCAGTATGTACTGGGAGCCCAGGTTCGAGGTCAGGATGATG
>ERZ827168.1184-NODE-1184-length-37336-cov-7.964647_pt1 | contig 37336 bp, 26 predicted proteins | sample MGYA00519868_ERZ827168 | MGnify/ENA primary metagenome ERZ827168 (study PRJEB31778, sample SAMEA3449271) | human gut metagenome | biome: human gut; feature: human-associated habitat; material: faeces | place: United Kingdom | collected 2010/2012 ...
GTTCACCCGATCATTCACCTTTTCGTTCACCCCTGCTATTTTCAACTTCCAATCGTTCACCCTCCTGTCAGATGCAGCTGCGATTTTGGGCTAAAAGGCTCGGGGTCGTTCTCGGGGTTGCCTGCTGAGCAGCATTGTTGAAGCAGTAGCCTTTGAACTTTTCCAAGCTGAGTAAAATTTTTATAAGTTTACCAATCTCCCCGATGCAAGTAGGCACCGGGGAGCCGGTCTTGAGGAGATTTCTCCCCTCAAAATATAATAAATATTAGGAGTGGGCTGATTCGTTTTCAGTTTCCTGATGTTTTGCCAATAAAAAACCCCTGCTGATTTGGCAGAGGTTTGCATAATATTTGCTATTCTTCTGATTTAAGTTGCTTAAGAATCACCCAGCGACCATGCTTGCTATTTCCTTCAAAGGAAATATAATTGTTTCTTTCTAAGGCCGCAATCGCTTTTTTTACCGCATACATACTAACTTTCAGATTTTCCGAAAGTTGTGTCCTTGTAATTTTGTCGTTATCCTGTATGGATTCGAAAACTTTCTTTTGCAGCTCTTTCTGTCCTTCTTCGTTCAATCTTCTCGGGGTCGTTCTCGGGGTCGTTCTCGGGGTCGTTCTCGGGGTCGAATCTTCTTTGCTGCGAATTTCTACGAATTCTTTGTTGATCGGTACGACTGCCATCGTGTAGTCATCTTCATCATTCTCAGGAAGAAAAAACAGCTCAGGCGATTGATTCTCTCGCAAAGCATCTTTTGCACGTCGAATTCCAGAGCCATAAGACTCAATTAAATTCAGTGCAAAGAACATATTTTTTAACTCCGGATTCAAATATTTTCTGTCATCGAAACTTCGGTTTCTGTTTAAGGCTTCAATCGTCACAGGAGGTAACGGCCTGTTATGATTCACAAAGGTAATTCTATCGTGGTATACATAAATTCCTATATAATTGGGGGAATCATATGCTTTATGCAAAATGCAGTTTGTCGCCAGCTCCTCAAAAGTGGTTAATGGCCAGTTATATACAATGCGGTGTTCAATTTTATCTTCTTCGCGAATGGTATAGGATGCCTGTATTGTCTCTTGAAAATACCTGCTGACCTGTTTGGCCTGTATCCATATAGGCCCGGCGAAGATTTTCGCTTCCATCTTGTCGGTATTGGTCACTTCTCGAATGATCTCCACATGTGCATCAGGGATAAAATTATCTGGCTGATCTGCAAACATCAATACCGCAAAATTCTTTGCTCTGTATCCACCATACTCACTTTCACTGATTAAGCCCATACTTTTGGCCATATCCAGTTTCGAAAGATTTTTTATATCTTCTTTTGCATTGGTGGCAACAAGGTACTCTTTCATGTACTCATAACTCAAATCATCAAGAGTGGCAGTCTCATTGAGATTTGAGCTAAATGAATAATTCGCAAATTTTTTTAATAGTTCAAATTCTTGCGTCGTATTTGGTAATATGGAATCTCTCCGAATTCGTACATATCTTCCTGCTTTTAAAGCAATTGACTTATCTTTTTCCGCTTTATCGCTTGTCCTATATGGTCCTGCGTTTCCCGGTTCTATTGCTAAAATAATATAGTACTTCCCATCTAATTCATCCGTAATGAGATGATAGCGAATATTTGGATGCACATTTGCAAGTAGTTGCTTCAAAGAATTTTCTGTACTTTCAATTAGGGCTTCTTTGACTCCCACAATCGGCCTCTTTGGAATTGCCTTTTCCCCACTTGCCTTGTCATCCACTTCTTCAACGCCAATAAAAATCAATCCGATTTCTCGATTCATATAATTATTGGCATATGCACAGGCTGTTTTTAATATTTTATCTTTTGATGCTGCCGACTTTTTATATTCGATATAATCATTTTCAACATGACCTTGCTCTAAAATTGTATGGGCCATGAGTTTGATATCTCTCTGCTGCATAATACTCCTTCTTTTCATAAACCGTCATACTGCTTTCAAGTAAAACTTTTCCTATCGTTATTATATGAAAATATACGAGAAAAAACAATACATTTCTAATTCGGTTTCTGTACAAAGTAATCGCATTATGCTTTCCACTTCTTGATACGGCAGCGAAAACGTTACAAAAATCAGAATTATTTGAAAATTCTTTGCAAAAACAGAGAAACTGCAAAGTTTGCACCCACTTTGCAGTTTCTCTGTTTAATATTTCAGCTATTTCATCACCTTTTAGCGTTTTTTTCGCCATGCTGCCATACACAGGCTGCCTCCTCGGCTCCCCGCCCGGTCGCCTTCGGACCATTCGCTATTCGAATGTTCACCGGACATTCGAATTACGCTCATGCCCTCACGGGTTCGAATCCCCCCTGTTTTCGTATGAAACAAACAGACATCCACCTCTTTTTATCGGGGTCCCCGAAAAGCGTGAGCTTTTTGGGGAAAAGGAGCAGCAACGGAGCGCATGAAAAAACCGGCCTAAAGCCGGTTTTTGATAACAGCGCAGTTTGCTACGACGTGGTGCGCCATAAGGGACCTGACCGCCTGCTGCGCTTCGCTTGCAGGCTGCCTCCTCGGCTCCCCTCTCGGTCGCCTTCGGACCATTCGCTATTCGAATGTTCGCAGGACATTCGAATTACGCTCATGCCCTCACGGGTTCGAGTCCCTTCTATTTTCGTATAAAATCAAAAAGACACCCACACGGGTGTCTTTTTGATTTGGTGCGCCATAAGGGACTCGAACCCCTAACCTTCGCATTCGTAGTGCGCGACTCTATCCAATTGAGCTAATGGCGCATATCGAAATGCAGGGAAATGTATTGTTCACATATGCCTTGCATTTCGTACCTTGTTATTATACAAAAAATTTTGCACTTTGTAAAGGGCAAAAATAGAAAAGTTTTATGCTTTGCCCTCCGGATTGCCTTCTCCGCAGTCTTTTTGAAGCTCTGCGTAACGCTTAATTTTCATTGTGCTTGTCTTCTCGAAAGCATCCTCTTTGATTTCAAGCTTTTTGATGCACTTATAGTTCGTCAGTTTGCGGTTCACGAGCTTGATCTGGCTCCAAATAATCTTGTAAATTTCCTCCTCGGTGAAAGGCTTGCCCGGGTCTTTGCGGGAAGCACCGTGAATTTCCTCGATTGCAGCCATATCCGGAATCACACGAGCCGTTATGATAAGTTCCTTTTCACCGGAAACCTCTTTGCCGTATACCATGCACTCTGCAATTTCGGGAACATCCGAAAGCAATGTCTCAATTTCCTCAGGATAGATGTTTTTGCCGTTCTGCGTGACGATTACATTTTTACTGCGGCCGGTGATGTATAGGAAACCGTCCTCGTCGAGAAAACCGATATCTCCCGAATTGAACCAGCCGTCCTTCATAACTTCCGCAGTCGTTTCCGGGTCTTCATAATATCCCAGCATTACGGTTTGGCCCTTGATCAAAACTTCGCCCTCTCCGCGTTCGTTCGGATTCGATATGCGAATTTCATCTCCAAATACCGCCTTGCCGGCAGACCCCACTCTGGTATCGAAGTCCGGCGTAAGCGCCGCAATCGGGGCGGTTTCCGTCAAGCCATAGCCCTGAAGGAATGTAACGCCGATGTCTTCAAACCACTTGCCTATCTTAGGATCAAGCGGTGCAGCAGCAGAAACAATAATGCGAAGATTGCCGCCAAGCCCTGCGTATATGTCCTTAAATACTTTCCGTTTCACATCGATGCCCACGTTACGGAGACCGTTTGTAAGCCTCATCATTGATTTTACAACAGAGCCTTTCTTGCTCTTTTCAATGTTTTTCATGATTTTCTTGTAGAGTGCTTCTATCAGAAGGGGCACTGCAAGAATTGCCGTCGGCTGTGTATCCTGCATGTCGGATGCCAGATGTTTCAATCCCTGACAGACCGCAATGGACGCACCGCTTGCCATCGGATAGATGAAGCCGATGGTCGATTCATATGTGTGATGCAGCGGCAGAACCGAGAAAAGTCTGTCCTCCGGGGTCAAATATACATAAGGCGTGATTCCGTTTATGTTTGCCGCCAAATTGCGGTTGCATATCATTACGCCCTTTGCCGCGGAAGTCGTTCCGCTGGTAAAAATCAACAACGCAAAGGCATCCGGATCGATTTGTTTTTCCATGAGGCTGTTATCCCCAAGGTCAGTAAACACTTTCCCTTCTTCCGTGAGGAAATCGAATCCCACAGTTGTGAAATGTGCCTTTCCCTGCTTTTCCTTGCCTTCTTTTTCCTTAGTCGGAGCTTCCCGGCTGTACATCTCAATTGTATAGTTTACATTCCCGCAATGCGAAGCCGCCTTTTTAACAAAATCTTTTTTCTTCGGTGTGTGAACAATGGCAACAGCCCCGGAACGTTTTATGAGGTTCTCAAGTTCGTTTTCCGGAAGTTCCTTGTCAACAGGTACCGCAATGCCGGCCCCCAGAAGCAATGCCATGTATGCCACATACCATTCATAAGTGGTCTCACCAATTATAATGACTTTATCGGTTTCTTTGATTTTCAAAACCCGCGTAAGCGCAGTGCCGAAGTTCACGGCATCGTCTCTGAACTCGCCGTATGTGATGGTTTCAAAACCTTTTTTCTTGTTAAAAGTTTCGAGCACAAAAGGCCGCTCTGCGTATTTCGTCGTTGAATTTTCAAAAATTTCTTTTACGGTACTAAAATGTGTCCCCGGATAGCAGGCGCTTCTCGGGATGTCACTTTCAAGGCTGTTTCTGATAAGTTCTTTATGTCTTTTTGCGTATTCGTGCTGAAGTTCTTCCAGCTCCCCAATCTCGCCCATGCGGTATTTCGGAAGCTTGAAATTCGGTATTTTTTTCAAAAGTCTTGCCATATTGTCCCCCTATCTGATAGGCTGCCGGACATTCCTGTCCGCAATATTATCTAAGCATTATATCATTTTTGGGTACGAAAAATCAACCTTTTTAAAGTTTTTCCGTCAAACGGAATGAGCGGATAGAGGTAAGAGCTTCCTGTGAGGGTTTTGGTCGATGCCATAAGCACAACGACAACAAAAGATGTCACTATAAGCCCGGCTGCTCCGAAGAAAAATGCTCCGACCATCATAAAGACCCGGCAGAATTTCATTGCGTACGAGAATTCTATGCTCGGCTGTGTAAACGCTGCAAGCGCCACGACCGCCATGCATAATATCGTCTGCGGAATGAACCAGCCCGATTCGATACTGAATTCGCCTAGAATCAATGCTCCTATGACAGAAAGCGATGCTCCGAGCGAACTCGGTGTATTCAGCGATGCAAGTTTCAGACCGTCCACTGCAATTTCAAGCAGGATGAACTGCCAGAAGATCGGAATCGCAAAATCTTCCGCCGGCACAAAAAAACTCAAAACACGCGGTGTAAACTCTTCGTACTCCGCCATAAGATAATACACAGGCGTCAGAAAAAGAATTACAAAAAAATTCAGCAGTTTAATGAATCTGAAATAGTTGCCTGTGAGCAAAGGAAAATAATAGTCATCCACATCCTGAAAAAATTCAAAAATTCCGGTCGGTATGAGCATCACCGTCGGAGTATTGTCAACGATGATGGCAACCTTTCCTTCATTAATATGTGCTGCAATTACATCCGGGCGCTGGGAATATCTGACCCTCGGGAACGGATTTATGCCTGACCCTGCGTCAAATTCCCGCAGCAATTTTTCGAGCATACTCTGATCTGATACGGTGAGTGCGCTCTTTGTGGCGTTGGAAGTGCTGCTCTCATCAGTGTCTTTTTTGCTGTCCTCACCAAAAGGACTTGCCTTCCTGCTCATCTTTGAAAGCGCATTTTCCATGCGATGGACGAATTCCATATCCGCACGATCTTTCATATAGACAAGTGCCACATCGCTCTTGCTCACGCTTCCCACATTATATGCCTTGAAAATCAGGGCCTTATCCCTGATTCGCCTGCGGATGAGCCCGATATTGGTCATCAGTGTTTCGTTAAAGCCGTCCTTGGCACCGCGCAAAGTCTTTTCTTTTTCGGGTTCTTCCACAGCGCGTGCCGGATAATGTCTGGCATCCATAATAATGATTTTGTCAAGCCCTTCTACCACGAGCGGAATCAATCCGGTGTACATTTTGGTAATCGCATCAGTCGGCTCCGTTATCTCCGCTTCCATGAACGGCAGGTTCCGTTCCAAAAACTCCTGACTACTTTTGATTCCCTCCATGGATTCCGCAGGGACGGCAAGCAGGAATTTGAACAGCAGCAGAGCCTTATCGGAATCGTGCAGCCCGTCCACAAAAAACACCGAAGCCCGCCGTCCTCCGATTATAAGCTTCCGTTCGAGCAAATCAAAGCTTTCGCCGAGCGGAAGCTCCCTTCTGAAAATATCAAGATATATCTCAAATTCGTTTTTTTCTTTTGTTTCCATTTTCTCTCCTTTCGGGACAGCCCGCAGGGATGTCTTCCGCTTTCTGCCGCCGCAGCAAATTTATCCTTGTTTATTCTTCCAAAATCTTGCCATTTCATACTTTTACATATATAATAAAGTGTTGGAATATTGAACAAGAAGGCGGTGCGGACACAAGGCGGGCAGTGCAGACTGCGTGCCGCCCGCCCCGCCATAATACGGAGGATAAATATGAATTATGAAAAACTTGCGGAGATTTTGTTTCCGCACATCACCAAAACCCCGGACGATTACGAAAAGCTCTATCCCAAGCGCGAGCTGCCTGAGGGCGCGAAAGTAACCAGACTCGGACCAAGCCCGACAGGCTTCATTCATCTTGGAAACCTTTACGGCGCTTTTGTTGACGAGAGACTGGCACATCAGTCCGGCGGCAGGTTTTTTCTCAGAATCGAGGATACCGATGACAAGCGTTATGTAGAAGGCGCAGTTGAAGTGATTATCAACTCCCTCAGATTCTTTGGCATCAATTTTGATGAGGGCGCAACGATGGAAGGCGACATCGGCGACTACGGCGACTACACACAGAGCCACCGCGGCGAGATTTACCGGTGCTTTGCGAAGAAGCTCGTTGCCGAGGGCCATGCATATCCATGCTTCCTGACCGAAGAAGAAATCGCGGAAATCCACGCAAAACAGGAAGCCGAGAAGGCAAATCCGGGAATTTACGGCAAGTGGGCGCTCAGCAGAAACCTCACGATGGAAGAAATCGAAGCGAACCTTGCAGCAGGAAAATCCTATGTAATCCGTCTGAAATCCGACGGCGACATGAGCCTGCCGGAAGACCGGATCCGCCGTTTCCAGGTTGAAGACGCAATCCGCGGAACCCTTGACATGCCGGTGAACGATCAGGATACGGTTCTGCTCAAGGCAACCGGAATCCCGACCTATCATTTTGCGCATGTTGTGGATGACCATCTGATGCGGACAACCCATGTTGTGAGAGGCGCAGAATGGATTCCGTCGCTTCCGATTCATGTGGAGCTCTTCGACAAGCTCGGCTGGGAGCCGCCTGTATACTGCCACACCGCGCAGCTTATGAAGCTCGACGAGGAGGGCAATAAGAGAAAACTTTCCAAGAGAAAAGACCCTGAGCTTTCGCTCGACTACTATAGAAATGAAGGCTATCATCCGGCAGCCGTACGCGAATATCTGCTGACGATTCTCAACTCGAATTTTGAAGAGTGGCGCATCGCAAATCCGGATGCGGACATCGACGAGTTTGAATTTACCACAGAGAAGATGAGCAACTCCGGTGCGCTTTTTGACCTCAACAAGCTCAACGACATCAGCAAAGATGTTCTGCTCAAAATCCCTGCTGAAGAGCTTTTCGACTTCCTCAAGGCTTGGTCAGACGAATTCAAGCCTGAGCTGGCTCCGATTTTTGAGGACAGAGCATACCTCGAAAAAATCCTTGACATCGGCCGCCACGAAGAAAGAAATCCGCGTAAGGACCACATTTACGCACAGCAGATCATTAAGAATATCAGCTATTTCTTTGATGACATGTTCGAAATTGAGGACGAATTCCCGCAGGAAGCCGCAGGAGACGTGCCTGTAATCCTTTCCAAATATCTGGAAACCTACAACCACGCGGACGATCAGGAAACCTGGTTCGGCAAAATCCGCGAAATTACCGCAGAGCTCGGCTATGCAGTAAAGCCAAAGGATTTCAAGAAGAATCCGGATCAGTACAAGGGCCACGTCGGCCATGTCAGCACGGTGATCCGTGTGGCACTCATGGGCCGCCAGCAGTCTCCGGATGTATGGGAAATCCAGCAGATTCTCGGTGAAGAGCGCACCCGTGCCCGCCTCGCCAGGTTCATATAGGCAACAGTCGATAAGTAAAATCGCCCAGCCGCCAATTCATGCTAAAAACAACCAAAAAGGAGCATGTCGCTATGTGATATGCTCCCTTCTTATTTCTATTTCTTTGTGGTTACGCAAATCTTTGTAAACGGCGTGTATACAAGCTTGCCGTCCACCCTGCGCATGCCGCGGACTTTATACCAGTAAGTTTTGCCCGGTTCGAGTCCCTTCGTATTCACATAATACTTATGTGACGCACTCGTGCTCGTGAAGATTTTCGTATAGCCCGAAGATTTTTTCGTCGAACGCCAAATCTGATAAGAATCCACGCGGTATCCTGAATTGGACTTCTTCCAGGTCAGTTTTATGCGCTTTCTGCTCACCTCAGGTGCCTTGAGCAGGACAACCTTCGTGCGCTCTACACCGGCTTTGATTCGCGCATTCTTTGCTGCATTCGCATCATCGTCCGAGCCACCCGTGTTGTCACCCGGATTGTCCGGTTTAGACGGCTGCTCAGGCTCAGGTGTTGGTGTCGGCTCGTCTTTCTTATCGTCCACGACCGTCAGCGCGATTGTTTTCGTTGCTGTCCCGTACTCGGAAGTTGCCGCCGCATTAATCGTCAGCGTCGTGGTTCCGGCTGCCTTCGGTGTTACCGTCCCGCTCGATGAAACCGATGCGACAGACGGATTGCCGGAAGAATAGGTCAGCTTCGCATCTGCATATTTTGCGCTTGCACCGAGCTTGTAGGCTCCTGCCGATAAGTTTATGCTCGTTCTCGCATCTGTCACCGTAATCGACTGCGTCGCTTTGACAATATTGTACTTCACGGTTTTTGTCCCCTGAAGATTTCCCATAAACGAAACGATAAGATCTGCCTGACCGACTTCGACCGCGTTTGCAACCGTGTAGGTGTAGTCCAGATTCTCTATCAGCTTACGACCCGATGCATCCGTTACGGTTATGTACGAAGGTTTTGTGACGCTTCCGGTATATTTACGATCTTTCGGCTTCTTAATCGTTATCCCCGAAAGGTCACGGCTCGGCTCGATATGGAACGGCACCAGTTTATAATCCGTATACATGCCCCTTCCGATAATCATCGCGTATGCCGTTCCTGCAGAACCGTTGCCGACATGGCGTACATTATAATCAACGCCCTCGGTAAGGCTTACACCGTTGTGGGTTACCGAAACACCCGGTGTGAATGCCATGCCTGCGGAATATTGATAATTTGAAGCACCGGTTAAAAACGCTTCACAATCCGCCAGAGATTTATCCGAAACACGCTTTGATTCCTTCGGAAGATACAAGAAGTTGACATCGGCCCTTCCGCCGATGCCGTTTACACTGCCTCCGGAACTGTACTGCCAATAATCATAGTCATAATCGTAATTGCATGTTTTGTAATACTGTGCCACCCAAATCGGATATTCCCGGCCAAGCGCTTCGCCGTCAACGGTCTTGTTTAAGAAATTGAGATTTGCATAAAGTCCCGCCCGATGGCCGTTTGCTTCGATATATTCGCAAAACGCCCTGACATTTGCAGTTGCCTGAATCTTCGTAATCGTGCCGCTTGTGAATCTACCCGATGAAACCGGCGAGAATTCATAATCCATGAAAATCGGAAGATCCAGTTCGTAATCTCCGAGAAGTTCGAGCGTATAATCAGCTTCTGCCCGGGCTTCAAATGTATTCAAAGCCTGCGAGAAGAAATAGACTCCCACCATCACGCCGGCCGCCTTTGCGGCTTCAATGTTTCTTACGAACCAGTCGTCGGGCTGCATCCTGCCTGCTTCTCCGTATCCGCGGAATCCGATTCTGATAATTGCAAAATCAACACCGGCCGCTTTTGCATCGTTCCAGTCGATGCCGTTCTGATAAGTCGACACATCCACCCCATGAATCAATATTCTGTCATTAAACCGGCTGTTATGCGTGTAGGTTGTCCCCGTAAAACCGGAAACGCTGCTGCCGGCATAGGCAAAACCTGCCCCAAATACTGTTGTAAATACAAGTGCTGCGGTGAGAATCACCGAAATAATCTTCTTCTTACCCCTTTTTATCATTTTTCTGTATTTTCCCCCTTTGCTTTTTTTTCTTCTTCCAAAACGCGATATGCTACCTTTCCCACCAAAGTCTTAGGCAGTGCATCGCGGAAACGAATTTCTCTTGGCAAAGCATACTTCGCCATATGCTTTTCACAATATTTAAGCAGAATTTCCCGTGCCTCATCTTCCGAAACTTTTACACCCGGCTTAAGAACAACGTATGCCACGACCTTCTGCATTTTAAGCGGATCCGGAACACCGATTACGCAGCTCATATGTACGAGCTCATGTGCATCCAGAGCATTCTCAATCTGTGACGGGTAAACATTGTATCCGCTAGTGATTATCATTCTCTTAATTCTTTGTTTGAAATATATGAAGCCTTCGTCGTCCATAATGCCCAAATCGCCGGTATGAACCCATGTAAGCCCGTCCGCATGCTTTCTGAGCGTGTCCGCCGTTTCCTTCGGGTTGTTAATGTATTCCATCATTACGGTCGGACCGGAAAGACAAATCTCGCCTTCTTCACCGTAAGGAACTTCCTCTTCCGTGCCCGGTTTCACAATCTTGTAATAAGTGTCCGGGAACGGCAGTCCTATACTTCCTTCTTTCGCCGTATGGATTGGCGTCAGGCAGCTTGCCGTTACGCATTCCGTTGTGCCGTAGCCTTCTCTCACATGGATGCTGGCATTGTGCTGCTCAAGGAAGTCATCAAAACGCTTTTTCAGTTCAATCGAGAGGGAATCTCCACCGCTGAAAACGCCTTTCAAGCAGGATAAGTCAACACGATTCAGAGTTTTAAGCCGAAGCAGTGCTTCGTAAAGGGTCGGCACTCCGGCAATGAAATTCGGTTTATGCTTCTTGAGAAGCTTCGCATAGCTTTCCGGATTGAAACGCGGTATCAGTAAGCATCTGCCACCGCTGGAAAGCATGGAGTGAATGCATACGCCAAGTCCGAAACCGTGGAAAATCGGCATAACCGCAAGCATTTTATCGCCCGGTTTAAACATTGGATTCGTTGCGATAATCTGCTGTCCGAGCGCATTGAAGTTGAGGTTCGAAAGCAGAATTCCCTTCATGGTTCCCGTGGTTCCGCCGCTGTAGAGTATCGCCGCCGGATCCTGCGCGTTTCTCACCGCATGGAAAGGTCCGTGATAATTGTTTCCGTCGCGTAAGAATTTTTCCCACCATACGATCTCGGCATTTTCCGGAACTTTCTTTATTTTGCGGCCCTCCGCAAGATAGTATCCTTTTCTCTTCACAGGGCTCAGCACATCCTTTATACTTGTGAGAATCAAGCTTCTGAGCGGCACATTGCCGCGGATGTTCTCAAACTTGCCGTAGAACTGGTCGAGTGTCAGGCAGACAACGCTGGATGCCTGCTTGAGGCAGAATTCGATTTCCTTCTCGCCTGAAAGCGGGTGTACCATGTTCGCAATCGCTCCTATCTTATTTACGGCATAAAACATGATAACAGCCTGCGGTGCGTTCGGCATACATATGGTAACGCTTTCGCCTTCTTTCACTCCGATTGCTGCAAGTGCCCTTGCACATTCGTCTACTTTGTTGATAAAATCTCTGTATTTCACTTTACCGCCCATAAAGTCGTAGGCAATGTAATCCGGGTAATTTGTTGCAATCTCCGCAAGCTTGTCGTACATCGACCCTTGGAAATAATTCAAATGCGCCGGAACACCTTCAAGATGATCAATCCAAGGTGTCTTGACTTCATGAATTTCACACGGTCTCTTCAGTTTAACTTCTTTCATAATCAACTTCCTCCTTTGCTGCCGTTTCGAGTAGCTCCGGGTTTGCGAGCAGGTATTTCAGCAGCTTAACCGTTTTGGAATAATAGTATCCGTCAGCAATTCTCTCATCGAGGGTGATGCCAATCGGCAGGATGTCTTTCATCGACATGGTTCCGTCCTCATCGTAAACCGGACTCTTTTTCTTTTGTCCCAAAACGATGAAAAGGGAATTCGTCCCCCAGTTGCTCAGGTGATGATATCCTGATTTAAGCCCGATGGAACCTAGGTTTGTTATAAAACATGTGGCATGGTTCGGATCCGTTTTTATCAGAGAATACGGAACCTTACCACACTCATCCAGCTTGTGAAGAATCCACATTACAAGCCGAAGCACAAAGCGCGGAAGTTTCTTGAGCATGTCCATCTTATCCGTCGAATTGTCTGCCTTATCGCTTCTGCATTCGTTGATCTCCGCCGAAATCTTCCTGTGCACATCATCAATCGTGGTATTTTCGTCAAACTTCATGAAGGCAAGTGCCTCCGCCCCGTTATCGCTGAATTTTTTCTTAACGACAAACGCAAGGGCAAGAAAATCTCGCTGATACATTCTGCCGCCTTTAATAAAGCGGTTCATTTTCGGTCTGAGAGTAATGGTTTTAACCAATGCCGCAAGCAAAACATGAAAAAGTTTGTATTCTTCTTCCTCTTCAGGCAATGCTGCATTCTTGGCTGCAATATACTTTTCGATTTTTTCAAGTTCTATGTTTTCTTGTATAAAAGCTTCGTTGTCGGCTCTGTTTGGATACAAGTACGGCATAATCACATGCATTGCGTCCACATCGCGAATCCATGTGCCGTCCCTCCGGTCTCCTCTTTTCTTCTTTTTTTCCATAAACAATCTCCTTTGCCCCTTGCGTTTTCTTGCAAAAAGCAATAAAAGGGCTTATTCCGAGTTATGCTGCTCAGAAAGCACCCTTTTATTTTATCATTTTTGACCCGTTATTTCTACTTTTTTCGGGATATTTTATATTTATTTCGCCTTAAACGCCTTCCAATATTTGCTATACAGGTCATCGGCTTCGTGCCCGAGGTTTGCAAGCGTCTCACATCGTGCCAGGATCTCATCCGACGGATTGAGAATCGGATTGTCAGTAAGGTCGAGAATTTCCTTGTTTGGTATCCCGTATGTAAGATACTCAAAATTGATTCTTGCAATATCGCCTCGCAGCATAAAGTTAATCCAGTCTTCCGCAGCCTTTTTATGATTTACCGCACGCGGAATTGCCCAACAGTCCGTCCAAACTTCGGAACCCTCGTCAGGAACCACATAATCGAGTCTGTCGTTTTCATCCATCGCATAGATGACATCCCCGGAAGTAATGACCGCAAGCGTTGCGGAGTCGCCGATCATAAGGTCTCTCGCATTGTCGTTTGCGTAGCTGTAAACTTTCGGTTTCTGCTCTATGAGAAGATCCGTGATCTCTTTCAGCTCGTTTTCATCCGTCGTGTTCATGGAATATCCGAGAATTTTTCCGGAAACCATGAATGCCTCTCTGATGGAGTTCGGCATGATAACCTCACCCGCATACTCGTCGGACCAAAGCTGCTTCCAGCTGTTTATCTCACCGTGGACCGCATCCACATTATAGATAATGCCGTAGGTTCCCCATGTGTGCGGTACGCTGTACTTCATACCCGGGTCGAAATCATTGATAAACGATTTGACATTATCGGTCAGATTCTCAATATTCGGTACATTCTCGAAATTAATTTCCGCAAGAAGACCTTCCTTACGCATCTTATCGATCATGTAGTCCGACGCGCAGACGACATCATATTCCGCCGTTGAGTTTTTGATTACCGGATACATTTCCTCGTTTGTGTCGAAATAGTCAATGATCACCTCATATCCGGTTTCCTCTTCAAACTTATCAACAAGTTCCGGGTCAATATAATCACCGAAACAGTATACGTAAACCTGTCCTTGATCCTGCGCGCCCACAAGGGAACCTGCATATCGGTTGAGTCCGAGAACGCACACAAGGAAAACAAGTGCAAGCACAATCGCTTTTTTTGTGGTGATTCCGCCCTTATGAGAATAGTAATCACCTTTCCCGCGTCTGCTTCCCGACAGGAAGTTCACGATAACAAGAACCAGCAGAACCGTAATGAAAATAACGGTCGAAAGCGCATAGAGCGTCGGCCTTACACCGATTTTTACCTGGCTGTAAATGAGGGTGGACAGCGTGTTTATCCCCGCGCCCCTCGTAAAATGCGTGATTACAAAATCGTCAACCGACATTGTAAAGGAAAGCAGGAAGCCCGAAACGATTCCCGGCATAATATCCGGAAGCACCACCTTAAAAAACGCATATATCGGCGTTGCACCAAGATCGAGAGCCGCCTCGTAGGTGTGATTCTCGAGCTGTTTGAACTTCGGCATTACCGACAAGATCACATATGGGATACAGAAAGTGATGTGTGCAAAAAGCACCGTACCGTAGCTCAGGCTGATTCCGAACATCAGGAAACTCATCATAATCGAGATTCCGGTAACGATATCCGCATTCAGAAGCGGGATGTTGTTCATCCCCATGTAAAACGAACGTTTCCGCTCACTCATGGCATTCAGTCCGATGCAAGCCAGTACTCCGGCCAGAGTGGCGATTACCGATGCCCAAAGCGCTATCGTAAGCGTATTGCCGAGTGCCTCCATGATTTCCTGATTCCGAAGCATTTCGCCGTACCACTTGGTGGAAAATCCCTGCCATGCGTTCATGCTCTTTCCGGAGTTGAACGACAAAACCATCAGTGTGCCAATCGGAAGGTACAGAAACACAACGATGAGGACAAGGTAAAACATTTTGAGGAATTTTTTCATATCATATTGCCCTCCCCGTTTCTGTCAAATTTTTCGATAAATGCCATGCTGATTACGATAAAAATCATCATAACAAGGGAAAGTCCCGAGCCTAGATTCCAGTTGGAACTTGCGGTAAACTCCTGCTCAATGATATTTCCGATAAGGTTTACCTTGCCGCCTCCGAGCATATTCGAGATTGCAAAGGTCGTAAGCGACGGCACGAAAACCATCGTCACACCGCTGACGATTCCCGGCACCGAAAGCGGTACGATGACCTTGCGGAAAACAAGTGATTTGCTTGCGCCGAGGTCGTATGCCGCCTCAATCAGATTATTGTCTATTTTGATGAGTGCATTGTAAATCGGCAGTATCATAAATGGCAGATAGTCATAGACCATGCCGAGTATTACCGCTGCGGGCGTGTTGATTATGTTGAGTGCCGGAAGGCCGATGCTCGCCAGCATCCCGTTTATAATGCCGTTCTTCTCAAGCAGCACCTGCCATGCCATCGTCCGGAGCAGGAAATTCATCCACATAGGCAGGATGAACACAAATACCATGAAGCCCTTCTTGCCGAGTTTGCTGTCTTTTAACGCAAGTCCCAGCGGAAAAGCAAGGAGCAGGCAGATAACCGTGCTCGCAAAGGCCAGAAGCAGGGAGAGCCCAAGAGCCTTGGCATGTTCCCCGTTTGCGATTGCAACAAGGTTCGCCAATGTAAACGCTCCGCTTCTGTCCGTCATGCCGTAATAGGCGATTACACATGCGGGAATCAACGTTCCGCATAACATAAAGGCCATGAACGGCGCGGAAAAAAATCTCTTTGTCATTCAAAATCCTCCAATGTAATCGCTTCTTCGTCCTCTGACTGTGGTTTATTCATAATCTGTATGTTTTCAGGAGTCACGCTGATGGAAACCTTTTCTCCCACCGGGTAGCTCGTTGTGTTTTGTGCAAGCCATTCAAACCCGCCGGCCTCGATGCACATTTCGTAATGAACACCGATAAAGACATTCGATGTCACAATGCCGTCCATGATCCCGCAGCCCGGCTTTCCGATCATAATATCTTCCGGCCTGATTACAACGTCAACCGGTTTCTTTCTTCCGAATCCTTCGTCAATGCATGGGAAGATGTGGTCACAGATTTTTACCACGCGGTCTTCCATCATCACGCCGTCGATAATATTGCTGTCGCCGATAAAGTCCGCAACAAAAGCATTTTCCGGCTCGTTATAAATTTCCTCCGGTGTTCCCATCTGCTGAATGTACCCCTGGTTCATGACAACGACTTTGTCCGACATCGTGAGTGCTTCTTCCTGATCATGGGTGACATAAAGGAACGTAATGCCCAGTTCGTTCTTCAAGCGGATCAGTTCGTACTGCATCTCCTGTCTGAGCTTCAGGTCAAGTGCTCCAAGCGGCTCGTCAAGCAGTAAAACTCTCGGCTCGTTTACAATCGCTCTTGCGATGGCGATTCTCTGCTGCTGTCCGCCGGAAAGTGAATCCACTGAACGCTTCTCATAACCGCTGAGGTTTACAAGCTTGAGTGCATATTTAATCTTATCGTTTATGTATTCCTGGCTTTTTCCGCTTATCTTCAGTCCGAAGGCGATGTTTTCGGCTATATTCATATGGGGAAAAAGCGCATACTTCTGAAATACCGTATTAATCTGTCTCTTATTCGCCGCCAGATTCGTAATATCCTCTCCCTGAAAGAGAACTTTGCCCGTATCCGGGGTCGTAAAGCCTCCCAAAATCCGCAGCGTCGTTGTCTTGCCGCAGCCCGACGGTCCCAGCAGCGTAATAAACTCGTTTTCCTTAATCTTTAAATTGAATTCGTCAAGCACCAGCTCTCCGTCATAAGATTTTGAAATGTCAATCAGTTCAATCAAAGCCATTTTTCCTTTAGAAACTCGGCGGCACGCTCACCCACAGAATTTCTGCTCCTTTCTTCGAAGTAATGTAGTGCTTTTTGTCGGGAGTGTAATAAAACGACTCCCCCGCCTTGGCTTTCAAGCGTTCTTTGCCAATCGTAATAACAATTTCTCCTTTCAGGACATATCCGAATTCCTCCCCTTCGTGCGGATTGTCGGGATACGTGCTCCCTCCGGCCGCCAGTGTAAGCCTGATCGGTTCCATCATGTTTTTCTGTGCATTCGGAATAATCCACTCGGTCATGCTTCCGAGTTCGTCGTCCTTCTTTTCAAAATAATCCTCCGGTCCGAAAACCTTCTGCACATGAGAATCTTCTTCCGAAAAAAACTCACTCAGCGTCGTCCCCAGACACTGCAGAATATCCTCCAGCGTCGCAATCGAAGGCGAGGTGACATCGTTTTCGAGCTGGGAAATAAAGCCTTTCGAAAGCTCGCTTCTGTCTGCCAGTTCCTCCTGCGTCAAACCGTTCAGCATTCGCAATTGTTTAATTTTCGGTCCGATATCCATATTTTTCTCCGTTTCGTTATAATAAACTTTAAGTTTAGTATTTCTAAACCGAATTGCAATGATAATTATACAGTATTTTTTAAAAAAATCAAGACTTTTTGCGTAAACAGTGCTATAATCGACAATATGCACCTGCGGTGCTGCTATTTTTTCGGATTGGAAGGCATAATACACATGGTTTTGGTTATCAATAAAGTTTTGGCAATATTTTTACTCATCGCTGCGGGATACTTTGTGGGCAAAATCAAAGTTCTCCCTGCCGGAGCCGACAAAACGCTCAACATTCTTCTGATACAAATAATCACTCCGTGCATGATTCTCTCTTCCATAACATCAAAAGAACTGACGGACGACACTTTCACTGCGACGATTCAAACGCTTGTCGGTGCTGCTTTATTTTTCGTTTTGGCCGGAATTGTGGGCTTTCTGTTTTCGAAATATATTCTTCGCATTCGGCCCGACTCAGAAGTCGGTGTCTGGGCGTATTCCTTCGGTTCCGTAAACACGGGATTTATGGGTTTTCCGGTGACTCTTGCTCTTTTCGGGCAGGATATCTTCTACCTGATTGTAATGCACAATGTCGTACTGACCGTTTATCTGTATTCGGCCGGTCCGTCTATGATTAAAATCGGCGAAAAGCATTCCGAAACAGCATCCGTTTCCTCTGAGCAAAATCGCCTGAAGGCTTTTTTTAAATCGTTTGCAAATCCGAATGCCGTCGCAAGTCTCATTGCACTTATCATGCTCTTTTGCGGGCTGCATCTTCCGACGACGCTCTTTGAGTCCGTCAAAACTCTTGGCGACGCCACGATTCCGCTTTCCATGCTGCTTGTCGGCATTCAGCTTTCGGAAAGCGATCTTTTGTCAATTATAAAAAACGGCAAGATTCTCGCGTTTTCACTTGTAAAAATGCTTCTTCTTCCCGTTCTTGTTTTCTTATGTGTAAACTGGCTGCCGCTCTCGGCTTATGTCAAGACTGCACTCATTTTCGCCGCTGTCTTTCCGTCGGCTGTTGCGACTGCCCCGGTTTGTGCGATGGAGGGCAAAGGCTCTCTTACCGCAGCGAAACTCATTGCAATTACGACGCTTCTGTCCGTAGGCACGATACCGCTCTTTGCGACGCTGCTGACACAGTTTTATTTGAGCTGATAAAACAGCCCCTGCTGCGTGCTGTACCACACGAGCATTCCGTGCCCGCGCCTGCAATCGACGCTGCGTAGAGACGGTTTGAATGCACCAAAAGCTACACCCTCACATACCTTTGGTTCCTGCTGCTTGGCTTGTCCGGGATGGTCATTTTAATAAGATTGAGCTCCTCCGCGGGGTGCAGATAGTTCCTGCGATTGGAAAAGCTCAGCTTTGTCATTGGGAACAGCTTCCTGCACTTTTTTGGTCTTTGGATGCTTCAGGAAAGCTGGAAAAATTAGGCAATTCCCACCAAGCACCTCATATATACCCCCTCTTCGTGTATTTTTGCCTGTTTTTCACACTTTTGAGCTTGTTTTATGCCGGATTTATGGCTTGCCTTTACCCTTTACAAAAATGTCATATTTTGGGATGTTGAAATTTCAACGTTTCTGCCGGGTATTTTTTTAACATTTTTTTGCAATACAGTTGATTCTCTTCCGGAATCCCCCGGATACACGAAACACCCCTTCTACAGAGGCATTCTTCGTGCAAATGCTATTTTTCGCCTGAGGAAGCGTGTCGTGTAAATGCTATCTCGGCCCCTGCGGTTTGCCACAACTGATCTTGGCCGCCTGCACAAAAACAGAGGGCCGAAGCCCTCTGCCAAAAATCAATTATTCAAGTATGTCTTTTCTCGTAAGGTTGATTCTGTTCTGGCTGTCGATTTCAAATACCTTAACTTTTACGGTATCGCCGACATTCATCACATCTTCGACCTTCGCTACTCTTTCCTTCGCCATTCTGGAAATGTGCAGCAGGCCTTCTTTGCCCGGAAGAATTTCAATGAAGGCACCTACGGAACCCTTTGCAGTGCTGAGGATTCTTGTAACCTTGCCTTCGTAGATTTCTCCGACTTCGACATCCTTGGTAAGGATTTCGATTTCGTGCTTGCAGGCTTCGGTGTTTGCTGCATCTGTTCCGTAGATGGAAACCAGACCTTCGTCGTTGATGTCAATCTTAACATCGTACTTTTCAACGAGTCCGTTGATCGTTTCACCGCCCTTGCCGATGACGATTCTGATCTTGTCAGGGTTAATCATCATGGAAAGTGCACGCGGTGCGTACTTGGACATTTCCGGACGCGGAGCAGGGATTTCTTCGAGCATCTTGCCCATGATGAACATTCTGCCTTCCTTCGCCTGTCTGAGCGCCTTTTCGAGAATGTCACGGGATAAGCCGTGCACCTTGATATCCATCTGGATTGCCGTTACGCCGACTTCCGTACCCGTTACCTTGAAGTCCATATCGCCGAGGAAGTCTTCCATGCCCTGGATGTCGCTCAAAATTGCGAATTCGGAGCTTCCGTCTTCCTTTACTCTTTCAATCAGTCCCATTGCAATACCTGCAACCGGTCTCTTAATCGGAACGCCTGCATCCATCAGAGCAAGGCAGGAGCCGCAGGTCGAACCCATCGAAGTCGAGCCGTTGGAGGATAAGACATCGGATACCACACGGATTGCATAAGGGAATTCTTCAACCGGCGGAATAACCGGAATCAAAGCTCTCTCAGCAAGCGCGCCGTGGCCGATTTCTCTTCTGCCCGGGGAACGAGGTGATTTTGCCTCGCCTGTGGAGTAACCCGGGAAGTTGTAGTGGTGAATGTATCTCTTTTCTGTCTGTTCCGTAATTCCATCGATTGTCTGTGCTTCGGATGCCGGAGCCAGCGTGCAGGAAGAAAGCACCTGCGTCTGACCTCTCTTGAAAAGCCCGGTTCCGTGAACTCTCGGAAGAAGTCCCGTTTCGCAGAAAATCGGTCTGATTTCGTCGCACTTTCTGTCGTCCGGACGGATTCCTTCGTCAAGAATCATGCCGCGAACGGTTTCTTTTGTAATGTTGTAGAGAACCGCATCGATATCCTTCATGTTGTCCGGATAAGTTTCTGCAAAATGCTCTTTGGTTTCAACTTCAACAGCATCCATGTTGTCAAGTCTTTCAAGCTTGTCAACCGTATGGATGGCTTCTCTCATCTTCGGAGTCGCGTATTCTCTTACTGCTGCGTCGATTTCTTCAAGCGGCTTGTAAAGTTCGACTTCCATCTTCGGCTTACCGACTTCAACAACAATCTGGTCGATGAATTCAACAATTTTCTTGATCTCTTCATGTGCGAAAAGAATTGCATCAAGCATATCCATTTCCGGAACTTCCTTCGCGCCGGCTTCTACCATCATAATCGCTTCCTTCGTTCCGGCAACCGTCATATCGATATCGGAAACTTCTCTCTGCGCAAGAGTCGGATTGATAACAAATCTTCCGTCCACTCTGCCGACTTTTACGGAAGCGGTAGGGCCGTCCCAAGGAATATCGGAAATCGCGATTGCGATGGATGAGCCGATCATTGCAGCAATTTCAGGGCTGCAGTCCTGGTCAACCGACATGCAGGTCGCAACAACGACAACATCATTGTAGAATCCCTTCGGGAACAAAGGTCTGAGCGGTCTGTCCATAAGTCTGGATGTCAGAATCGCGTGTTCCGAAGGTCTTCCTTCTCTCTTGATGAATCCACCCGGAATCTTTCCTACCGAGTACATTCTCTCTTCAAAATCGCAGCTGAGCGGGAAGAAATCAATTCCTTCCTTTGGCTCTTTGGAACAGCATACGGTTACGTTTACAACCGTGTCGCCGTAGCGCACCCAAGCCTGTCCGTTTGCCTGCTCGCAGACCTTGCCGATTTCAATCTGCAGAAGTCTTCCGCCGAGCGGGTACTTAAATGTTCTGTAATCTGTAAATCTAGGCATTTTCACCCTCCTGTTTTTTCGCGCAGCCCGGATTTCGTATGACTCTCGGAAAAAGCTCATCCTGCATGAGTTCTTTCAGAGAGTCACATCATACTGACTTCGGGCATGCGTTTTCTATGTGTCATATTATTAAAAATAAAAGCGGGGTTTCTTATCGCCCCGCTTAAATTTACAGTAAAACCGAAACTTACTTTCTTAAACCTAAACGAGCGATTAAAGCTCTGTATCTTTCAAGGTCATTCTTCTTCAGATAAGCAAGCATGTTTCTTCTCTGACCTACCATTTTAAGAAGTCCTCTTCTGGAGTGGTGGTCTTTCTTATGAATCTTTAAGTGTTCGTTTAAATCGTTGATTCTGTAAGTAAGAATTGCGATCTGAACTTCAGGGGAACCTGTATCTCCCTCTTTGAGCTGATAATCTTTGATAATCTGCTGTTTCATTTCTTTCGTAATCATGTTATTCTCCTTTTCTAAATACGCCTGCTGCCGGGCTGTGCGCCGGATCGTCGCGAAAGCGCAGCACAGGTAAAATTTTAACAACTTATCTTACCACAATACACCCGTTTTCGTCAAGCACATTTATGAACTTGTCACGTTCTTTTTCGATTTCCACCCTGTGAAAAGGTGTGTTGATTCCCGGCATGCCGCCCGTATGCAGAAAAATCACCGTCTCGTCCTGTGCAATTTCGCCTTTCTTAACCATTTCAACCATTCCTGCGAAGCATTTTCCGGTGTAACACGGGTCAAGAATGAGTGCTTCCTTCTCTGCGGCAAGGTACATTGTTTCACGCACCTCTTTGCAAGGGTTATTGTATGCTCCTCGGTCATATTTATCCGTGATGTCAAACTCGTTCTCGGTCACTCCGGACGCTCTGCCGCATGTCGTGTCAAAACCGTAAAAACCGCACACTTTGTCAAAATAGTTCTTCGCATAGGTCCTGATCCCGTTTTCGTACGGCATAATGCCGATGCCCGTGAGCCTGAGCGGAAGATTTTCCATTCGAATCCCTGTGAAAAGTCCCATGTAAGTTCCCATGCTTCCGACCGTCGTAATCAAACGGGGAAATTCCCTGCTGCCGGACGCGATTCCGGACTCCGCGAGCTGCCGTGCCGTTTCCACTGCACACTCATAATATCCCAAAATCCCGAGCTCGTTGGAGCCGCCCATCGGAATGTAATATACTTTCTCGCCTTGCTTCTCATAATTCTTCGTAACTTCGGCAACGGTTTCCCTGAGAAGCGCTCCTTCCGGCTTTGTGCCGGCAGGGTCTTTCTTTCGAAGCCATACATCGCAGCCCATCATTCCGTCAAGAAGAAGGTTTGCCGAAAGCTCGCCCGGATACTCGTCAACACATACGATTGCAGCCTTCATGCCGTATTTGCGTGCAACCGCGCATGTCAGTCTGCCGTGATTTGTCTGTGCCCCGCCCACGGTGAGCAGCATGGTTGCCCCCTTCGCCTTCGCATCGGCCAAAAAATATTCAAGCTTCCTCAGCTTATTTCCGCCTGCCGCAAGCGGCGTCAAGTCATCGCGCTTAATATACAGGTTGATTCCCAGTTTCGCCGACAGATTGTCAAGCCGCTCAATCGGCGTCGGAAGATGCAGAAAAGAAATTTTTTCGTGTCCTAAAAGCATCGTGCTACCTCCTTACAAACTTTTATCTCTTTCTTTGCCACTATTTTATTCAATCCGCCCCTGCAAGTCAACCGTTTTGTTCGACAAAAAATACAGCAAAATCTTGTATACACAGTGTTGACATTGTTTGGTCAAAGTGTTACATTTTAGTTAAGAGAAATACGTTTATTTAATAACGATTTCCGCATAAAATGACTTTTATTTTAAAAAAAGAAAAGAGGAGATTAGTAATGGCAACTTATGTTGAAAGAGTAATTGATGAGTGCAAGAAGCACAACCCGGGAGAGGTTGAATTTCATCAGACAGTAGAAGAGGTTTTAACTTCACTGGCGCCTGTTATGGACGCACATCCTGAATACGAAAAAGCAGGCTTACTCGAAAGATTGGTAGAACCTGAAAGAGGAATCACTTTCAGAGTTGTATGGGTAGACGACCAGGGCAAGACTCAGGTTAACAAGGGTTACAGATATGAATTCAATTCCGCAATCGGACCTTACAAGGGCGGTTTAAGATTCGCACCGAACGTATATCCCGGAATCATCAAGTTCTTAGGTTTCGAACAAATTTTCAAGAACTCCTTAACAGGACTTCCTATCGGCGGCGGCAAGGGCGGTTCCGACTTTGACCCGAACGGCAAGAGCGATGCTGAAATCATGAGATTCTGCCAGGCATTCATGACAGAATTATACAGACATATCGGACCTGACACTGACGTTCCTGCAGGTGACCTCGGTGTTGGCGGAAGAGAAATCGGTTACTTATTCGGACAGTACAAGAGAATCACAAACAGATTCGACGGCGGCGTTTTAACAGGCAAGGGAATCCCTTACGGCGGATGCCTCGGAAGAACTGAAGCTACAGGTTTCGGTATCGTTTGGTACGCAGAGGAAATGCTGAAGGCAAACGGCGAAGACATCAAGGGTAAGACAGTTGTTATCTCCGGTTTCGGTAACGTAGCTTGGGGTACTGCTTGGAAACTCCAGCAGCTCGGCGCTAACCTCATTGCATTCTCCGGCCCGGATGGATATATCTATGATCCGGATGGAATCAACACACAGGATAAGCTTGACACTCTGCTTGAACTCAGAGCATCCGGCAAGAACATCTGCGCTCCTTATGCAGATAAATATCCTAACGCTAAATTCTTCGCAGGCAAGAAGCCTTGGGAAGTTAAGGCTGACCTCTACATTCCATGTGCAACTCAGAACGAAGTTCAGATGGAAGATGCTAAGCACATCGTTGAAAACGGTGCTAAGTTCTACTGCGAAGGTGCTAACATGCCTACTACTAATGGAGCTCTTGAATACTTACAGGAACAGGGCATCGTTGTTGGTCCTGCTAAGGCTGCAAACGCAGGCGGCGTAGCTTGCTCCTGCATCGAAATGGGCCAGAACGCAAGCCACACTGTATATCAGCACCAGGATGTTTATGATCAGCTTCACCAGATCATGGTTAACATTCATAAGGCTTGTAAGGAAGCTTCCGAGAAATACTACGGCAAGTACGACCTCGTAAAAGGCGCTAACATCGCAGGTTTCGAAAAAGTTGCAGAAGCTATGATGGGCCAGGGTCTTGTATAAGATAGAAACAACATAAGCTTAGGACAAAAGGGCACATAACGAAGCAGAGGCGGTTCCGTAAAGGAACCGCCTCTTTCTGTTTTATGATTACGCTTATTCCAATATTCCAGCCAATTTTCTAGCTCTTTTAGCCGCGTTCGCGCACGATGTACACAGGGCGCGCCTTGATTTCCTTGTATGCGTGCGCAAAATACAGCCCGAATATGTAAAGTACCAGCATTTGCAGGGTGCCGCAGCCCAGAATCAGGGCAGTCTCTATGCCACGCGGACTTCCCGTAAGTGCAGTGCAGATCAGCGCGGCGGCGGCAGCAGCCGCTAGAAGCGCGGCAAGCGCGCCTGCAAGGCGCAGCGGCGCCGTCGAAAATGCTAAAATTCCATCGGCTGCATAGCGAAGCAGCGCCCGCAAGTTCCATTTGCTTTCGCCTGTTTTTCGCTCCACATTCTCAAATTCAATCCATTTTGTCCGAAAGCCGACAAACGAGAAGATGCCTTTGGTATACCTTCCGCGTTCATGCAGCGAAAGAATCGCATCCATCACCTGGCGGTTCATCATCCGAAAATCCCCTTCTCCGTCATTCGTGTTAAGGCCGGTGAGTGCCTCGCAGATTTTATAGAAGCCGCGTGACAGAAAGGCGCGCAACTTTCCGTCCCCTTCGCGCCCTTTCCTCTTGCCCCCGCAGCAGTCGTATTCGCCGTTCTTTACTGCCGCATACATCTTTGGAAGAAGCGCAGGCGGGTGCTGTAAATCTGCGTCCATAAACACTGCAAAATTTCCCGCCGCTTCGTTAAGCCCCGCATACATCGCGGCTTCCTTTCCGAAATTACGCGAAAAGGAAATAAATCTGCAGCGTGAATCCGCTTGGGAGATTTTGCGAAGGCAGTCAAGTGTTCCGTCACAGCTTCCGTCGTCAACGAAAAGAAGTTCATAATCTGCCCCCTCTTTCATCCTCATTTCTTCGGCGACCTGCTGCGTTTTCCTATAAAACTCGTCGATGCACGCTTCCTCGTTGAAGCAGGGCACGATAATGCTGATTTTATCTTTCATCTGGTTTCCCCTTTCACACTGAAAATTTTGTATTTGCACGCCGCATAATTCAGAATCACCGTGATGACGCTGACCGAAATTTTGGCGGCGGCGTTCGGCATTGCCATGAGCGTAAGCAGTAAATACAACAAAATATTTTCAACCGTCAGGCTGGCAAAACGCAGCAGCGCAAACTGTATAAATTCATGCAAAATCGAATTTTCCGATTGAAAAACAAAGCGGCGGTTTGCAACATAAGCGAAGATTACCGCTCCGAGCCACGCCAGAGAATTTGCCGCAAGCGAGAAAGCCGAATCCGCTGCGCCGCCTGTACCTCCTGCCACGCTTCGTCCTGCCGCTATGAACAGGCCGAAATAGATGACATAATTGACCGCTGTTGTCATTCCTCCCGTTATTAGATAGCGGAAAACCCTGTTTTCACAGATGTGTTTTGTTTTTTGCCAAGCTGAGAGGACAAGCAGGATTAACAGCGAAATTGCGCTGATTGCAAGCCCCGTCCGATAACCCGGCGGAACGAAGCGGATTTCTATCTCGTGCATACCCTCTTCAAGACGGAGGCCGAGAAATGTGTCATCGATTTTCAGGATTTCAGATGCGCTGACTGCTCGCCCGTCAACTTTAACCTCATAACCCTTTCGATATGGATAACTCGTCGCAAAATACCCGTCTTTTTTCATATTGATAGTTCCTGAAAAGATTTGCCCTTTGCCCGCATCGCTCGTATGCGTCTGCGGCTCCCAGACTTCACCGCCGCTGTTGTACAGCTCCTTCTCGTCTAAGAAAGACAGCGTGAGATTTTCTATCCGGTATTCGTTGGCATTTTTCTGAATCAAAAACCCGTCCGTGCCGCCGGAAAGCACATAGTTAAAACGGTTATTGTGATTCGGATACGGCGCGCTGCTTCCGGAAAGCTTGTTGCGAACCCCGTTTATATCAATCACGACGGCACGCGGGCTCAGCGGTGTGACATCAAAAGACAGAATCGCGATTTTGCCTCTGAAGTCCAGCGGCACACGGACTTCCCTGCTCGAAAGCCGCAGTTTTCCCTGAATCTCCGCCTCTGTGGCTTTGTCCGCTCTTTCCGCCCTCTGCAAAATTTCCTCAAACGAAACGAGCTTGTCCGTACCGTAACAAATCGGCAGAACTCGCGGATTTTCGGCAATTGCATAATCTCCGCTTTCCGAAATCTTTTGATAGCCGTTTGGTATGGCGTATCTGTCCGCCAAAACATAGCGCACGCCCATTTTGTAATTGAAAAGCACGTTTTGTCCCGGAATCAGCGCAACGCGGTTTTGGATGGGAATTGCGTTTTTTGCACCGTCGTAGAAAAACTCCGCATAGTCCTCCTGCGTTATGGACGAATACATCGAGCTTCTCTTCGCATTTGCGCCCGGCAGGAAATTGCAAAGGTTAAATGCATCCGTTAGAATCTCGAAACGATAGTTGTCGCTTTCATCCATCTGCGGGTCTGCCTCGTTAAAGGCCTTGCTTACCGCTCTGGTCTGAATTTCACTTCGGCTGACATAGCCACTCTGCGCATTCAGATAAAATGAGAAAATGCACGGAATCAGCAGCAGTGCTGCGGTCAGCCTTCGCGTGCAGCGATTTTTTTCGTGCTGCGGTCTGCGAAGTCTTTGCCCCTGTCTGACGCCCAAAATCCAGAGCATCAGAACCGCCCAGTCGATATATTTCCATATGCCGTATTTGCCGGACAGCAGGAGGCATGGCATGAGGCACAGAAGCCCCGCCCACACTTTCGGCACATCCTTTCCCGCGAAGTATTCCTCACATATGCACGCAAATATAAGGCATACGAGAAGCAGAAACGGAATCAGAATTTTTCCTCTCGCATACAGAAATCCGTTCAGCACAAACGGAATGATTGGAAAGAGGCTCGCTGCCAAAACAGCCACGGCCGGAAGCCGCATCCTGCGTTTACCCAACGCGCAGAGGAGCGCGTACAAACCGATCAGCGTCAAGCCCATTCCGTATGGCGAATAAAGCAGGCCGTCGAGTTTCGGATTTACGAGCGGCATTTTGCTGCCTGCAAAGCTTCCCGCATCCTTGCTCGTCGATAAAATATCCAGTCCCGTCGGTAAAAGCAAAACCGCCGCAAGTCCGATGGAAAGCAAAATCCAAAGGAGAAAGCTCCCGTGTGTTTTCAAGTCCCCGTGGCGCGATGCCGCTTCCGTTGTGGCGCGCTTCGGGCTTTCCTCATCGAGAGCGCCACACTGACCAGCGCCCTTTGGAGCCTTCTTGCCGGCCGCTGCAGGCCATGTGCCCGTCTGCCGAACCCGATACAGATAATAGATGCCGGCCACGCACAAACAGCTCGGTGCATAGTAAAAGCTGTGAAAGTAAACAAGCGTCAGCCCCACGCACAGCAAAATACCTTTGCGTTTTTCGATGAAGCGGTCAATTCCAATCAGTGCAAGCACCAAAAACGGCAGATAATTGACGAACATCAGCTGAAAATGCGCGTGAAGAAAGCAGCCTGCCGCCATATAAAGCACGCTGCCGGCAAACGCCGCCCTTCGCCCTGCCGCATTTTGCCCGCAGTTTTCCCGCAGCCAGACATATACCAGATTACCGCCGAGCAAAAGCTCAAACACCGCATAACCGCCGAGGATGTATTCCATCCCTACACTCGGAAACAGGCATCCCAGCAAAACATCCGGCCGCAGCAGCCCATAATAGGCGAAATCATATGCCGACGAACCGCCGCCCAAATCTATATATAACGGAAGCAGTCTGCCCGATTCCAGCATCGCCTGCCTGAGCGATTCCGCAATCGGCAGGTGCTGACTCAGCCAGTCCGAGCCAAAGCCGAAGATCAGCCCCTCTTCCGATGACGCTGCACTAGGCAGCCCGGCCCATGCCGCCACATTGCATAAGAGCAGCGGCCCAAGCGCTAAAACCACACAAAGCAGGCTAAGCAGCAGATGCGCTTTCCAAAATTTCTCCCGTCTCATTCTCTCAAATTCCTCCCATTACAAAACCCATCTTAAGCCTCGCTTCTTAAGATGGGTCGCATGGAATCCTTATGTGTTTCTTAAAGAAATCTTAATTTCCCCCGTCCAGCGGAAATTCCAGACGCGCTCGAAACTGGTCGCAGTCCGGTTCGATGTCAAAATCCGCCCCGAGCGCCCCCGCATAGGTGCTGACAATCGCAAGCCCCAGCCCGTTGCCCTCGGTGCTTCTGGCTTTGTCCCCCCTCGCAAACCGCTCGACAATGTCCTCCTTTGAAAAGTCCAATGGGTAGGCAGAGGTGTTCACAATCTCAAAGCAAAGTTTTTTCCGCACTTCAATAGGCGTTTTTTGCTCCGCTATGAAGGTTTTCAGGAAGATTCTCGTTCCTTTTGCCGAATACTTCAGTGCATTTTCAATCAGATTCTGACAAATTCGGTACAAATAGGCATTGTCCGTATACAGTTTGTCCGTCTCCGCCTCTGTATTGAGCACAAATGCAAGCCCCGACGCGTCGATTTGGTCCTTCATGTCCGCCAAAATCTGCTCAAGCAAGGTATTCAGACTCAGTTCCTCCCGATGAAGCTCGATGTTGCCGCTGCTCGCCTTTGCCAGTGAAAAAAGGCTGTTTATCATCTCCTTCAGCTTCTCCGCGCGGTTTCCGATTACCTCCACATAATCACGCGCTGTCTCGCCGAGTTCCTCCTTTTTCAAAAGCTCCAGATAGCCGACCATCGAGGTCAGCGGCGTCTTCAAATCATGCGAAACATTGGAAATGAGGTCTACCTTGAGCTGCTCACTCTTTGCCGCCCGCGCCAGGCTTTCCTTTTCGACCTCAAGCGCCCGCATTACCCGCTTACGGTTAATCTCCTGCATGCTCGCAATGAACGCGTCCAGCTTTTCCTGCGCCTGCCGCGCGAGCGTCCGTCCGCAAACCACATACTGCAGCAAAATCGTAAGCGGCAAAAGATAGAAGAACGCATAATTCATGTAAAAATAAGCGCTGTGCAGGTACATATGAACCGCCACAAACAAGCCCGCCGCAATCAGCAGCAAAACCGCCGCCGTGTTCATCCGCTTCTCCTGCTTCGTCTTTTGCTCCGCCCATATCGGGTAGTAATTTTCGTAGTTTTCGCCAGCCGCCTGCGAGAAAAACCCTTCGTCGCCCTTACGCTCCCGTATCCTGCGGACAGCCTGTAAACACAGCGTCTGGCCGATAACCAGCAAAAGATTCATAACGCACCCTGCTAACAAAATCTGCCGGGTATACATCCGATGAAAGCTGCCGAACATCGCAATTAAAAGCACCGCACCCGCCGCAAGACAAAGCCCGCCGATAATCCCGTGGCGATTTTCGCAGACGCTTTCTATCATTTTCTTCCATTTTTCTTTAACATTTTTCCATTTTGTATCCAATTCCCCATACCACCTTTACATATCTTGGATTTTTCGGCTCGACTTCAATCTTTTCGCGAATGTGCCGAATGTGCACCATCACCGTATTTTCCACCGAATAGCTCGCCTCTTCGTTCCAGACATTTTCGTAAATCTGCTCTGCCGAAAACACCTGCCCCGGATGCCGCATCAAAAGCTCCACGATCTTATATTCCGTTGCTGTCAGCCGCACCGCCTCTCCATCCACGAAAAGCTGTTTCTGCTGGTCGTCAAGCACAAGCCCGCCATTGGTGATTTCTGCCCTTTGCGCCTCGGCTGCCCGGCTTCCGCCATAGGCCTTGTATCTTCGAAGCTGCGCCTTGACCCGTGCCAAAAGTTCCGCCGGATTGTACGGTTTTTCGATGTAATCGTCCGCGCCCAGCGAAAGCCCTGACACCTTGTCGCTTTCCTCCGTCTTTGCCGACAAAATAATCGCCGGTATATTATGTTTCTCGCGGATTTTCATCAGTGCCGAAAGCCCGTTCAGCCGCGGCATCATCACATCGAGCAAAATCAAATCGACCTTCTCTGTCTCCATCTTGTCCAGCGCCTCTATACCGTCGCAGGCCGTCAAAATTTCATATCCCTCGATTGCCAGAAGTTTCCCCAGCGAATCGACAATCTCCCTGTTATCGTCTACTACCAAAATTGTTTCCATTTTATCTATCTTCCTCTTTTCTCCTCTATCATACCGCTTTCTCCACAAAACTGTACAAGATTTTTCTTATTTTTTTCTTAATTTTAAAAAAACATCTAAAAAGAGGTTTGATAATTTAGAACAGAAAGTCCCAAATCGCTTCAAACCTCTAAATTTTGAAAATTAAAAGTATCTTAAATCTTGATGAGTGTATCTCTAAGATTCGGCAAATCATTTTTTATGACTTCCCAAACAAGATATAAATTAACGCCTTCGTAATCGTGTATGATTCGATTTCTTAATCCTCTTATTTGATGCCACGGGATATCATTGTGCTTTTCAATGAACTCATCGTCTAACCGATTTACCATCTCACCCATCTGGCTCAGATTAAATACACATGCCTCGACAAGCTGAGAATTTTTCGAGAAAGATTCGTATGAATTATCTTTACAATAACTTTGAATTTTATCAATATGCTCAATTAGCTTTAGGAGTATCGCTCTATTTTTCATACAACAACACCCCCGTTCTTCCAATTTCTTTTTCAATCCTTGAGGCAGGCTCAATGTGAGAAACATCGAATAAGTCAACTTCCTTGTCAAGTGCCGCTCGAATTTCTTCTCCCAGCCCTATAAATTTCAGTCCATGCAGGCCGCTATCCACAAGCAAGTCTACGTCACTTTTTTTACTGGCGTTTCGTTTTCCATATGAGCCAAACAAAATCGCACGCTTTACTCCATTACGAGCAAATATTGGATTCAAAATTGTCTGAATCTCAGTTATTGAATAAATTCTGTCCGTCATCCTTTGAGCCTCCTTTCTCTATCATCATTATATATCATTCAAATTTAAAAGTACATAAAAACTTGTCACCGGTGTCACATCTCAATTGTCTCGCCAAGATTGGTCAAATACAGATAGGCCTCTTTCACATGCTTGCCTGTGGCCGCCTCAAGTGCCCGGCGGTACAAATCAATCTGCATAGCATACCTTGTGCGGATGCTCTCCCGGCGCGCTGCGAACTCGCCCTCGCTCCCAACTCCGGTTGTCTTGTAGTCCACGAGGACGAGTTCGCCTTCTTCTTCGAAGAAGCAGTCGATGATACCCTGCACAATCGACTGCGCGCCGGCCTGCTCAAGCACCAAATTAAACGGTCGCTCCCGCTGCAGGCCGAGGAAATCGGAACTGCCGCTTTTTTCTTTTGCTGCGGCAGTGGATTTTGATGCCGCGGGCGGCACTTCTGCAGACTGTGACCGGATGCTTTGCGGTGCCGCCGCTCGCGCAGCCGCCGCCTTTGCAGCGGCTGCCATCCGCAGTCCGAGCGGTGAAACGATGAAGCGTCCGATCATCTTCGGATTCACAGTTTCGGCTTCCTCCTTTGAAAGGAATTCATCTCGCACCATGCTCTCGATGAGCATAGCAACATATTCCTGCATGTCTTCGGCAGCCGGCTTCGCACGAGTGTCTGTTCCAGCAAACGCAGAATTAAAATCAATTTTTTCGAGCACTTTGTGGGTTATCGTGCCAATTTGAGCCAGCGTGAATTTATCATGCGCCTTGAAACTCTTTGGCTCAGACAGCGATATGTCCGCTTCATCCCCGGCTGCAATCTCGCTGACTGCATATTTGGATTTAATTTTCAGGTCGGCGGCAAACGGATATTCGAAGGTCATACGCCGTTCGACATCTTTCGACAAACGCACATTGCCGATTGGCGATTCCATCCCAGCAGCCCCAGAGACCACCTCGCCGATTGGCGATTCCTGCCCGGAAGCCCCAGAGACCCCGGCAGCTTCGGAAGCTCCGCCGCCCAGCGGTATTTCAAGCAGCGCAAGTGCGTGCGCAGTGCAGCGGCGCGTGCCCTCGGAAAGCGCACGCAGGGCTTCGTTGCTTATATAGCCGCGAGCCTCCGGATCTTCGTATATGCGGCACCCGCACATCGAAAAATACGAAGAGTCGCTCGGCGCCGCCTTGACCAGCGCACTAACGGCTTCGTTGAAATCATCAACCATGCCGAGAATGTACAGAATGTCCTTGGCACGGGTCATTGCAACATAAAGAATTCGCTTTTCCTCTTCAACCTCCTCGCGATGGAGTTTCACGCGTATAATATTTTGAATCAAAGTGGTCTTCATCCAGCTTTCTTCGTAGTTTACAAGAGGAAAGCCGATGCCGATGTCCTTGTGCACCGCAATCTCGCTACCCGGTCTCGTATAATTCAGCCGGCGGCAGAAACCTGCCAAAAGCACCATCGGAAACTCGAGACCCTTGGATTTGTGAATCGTCATGATGCGGATTGTATCATCGCCCTCCGCCGCCATCTTGACTTGACCCATGGCAACCTTGTGCTGCTTTACGGCATCGATGTACTGCACGAAGCTGTAAAGGGAGCCGCCCTGCGCCTTACGGTAGGCAAGTGCTTTATCGCAAAGTGCCCTCAAGTTTGCCTGGCGGCGGCTCCCCGACGGCATTGCACCCATAGCAATATAGAATCCTGTGTCGAGCATCAGCTTCCAAACCAGCTCTTCGAGCGGAATCAGCCTTGCCTCCTGCCGCCACGCAGCAAGGTCGGAAAGCGCATCCCGGCATTTTTGGCGAAGAACCGTATCCGGACCATCCTCTGCATATCGCAGCACTGCGTCGTGATACGAACACCGCTCCGTGCATGCCGCACGGATGCCTGCGAGCTCGTTGACAGAGAAGTGCCAGATTTCCGAACGCATCACCGTAATCAGCGGAATGTCCTGCTTTTCATTGTCGATGATTTCGAGCAGGGATAGGAACATATTGATTTCCATCGTGTCAAAATAGCCGTCATTGTCATCGACATAGGCCGGCAGATTGTTGTCGCTCAAAGTCTTGTAAAAAATATCCCCGTAGTTTTTGATTCCACGCAGCAAGATGACAATGTCACCTTTCTCCAGAGGTCTTTCGATGCCGCGCTTGCTGTCAAAAATCGTCTTTCCCAGAGAATCTTTTATGATTCTGGCCGCGGCCAAGGCCTCTTTTTCGGCCTTGATCATGGTCTTGAGTTCGTCGTCAAGCTCCGAATCCTCGTCCCACAGAGTCTCCGCGAGAAAAAGTTTCGGTTCGAAATTACAGTTATGCCCGAACGGATCGCCAAGATGCAATGCCGCATTTTCATCGTAGCCTGGCATCGCCGCATCAAAAACACGGTTGATAAACCGGATGACCGATTCCTTGCTTCGGAAATTTTTGTTTAAGTCGATTTTCTCGGAAGCCGCCTGCACACCCTCGGCCTCGGCACGGTTCTGCTCGTCCGCGAAATCCCGGTAGCGTGCCTGGAAAATTTCCGGCTCCGCAAGCCTGAATTTGTAGATGCTCTGCTTCACATCGCCGACCATGAAAAGATTGTTTTCCCGTTTAATGCGTGCAATCAAAGCCTCCTGCAGCAAATTGCTGTCCTGATATTCATCTATGAAAATATAGGCAAATTTTTCTCTGTAATACGAAGCGGCCTCCTCGTCCTTCAAAATCTCAAACGCGAAATGCTCGATGTCACTGAAATCCACCACGCCGCGCTCTTTTTTGAGGCCCGCAAAAATATCTCTGTAATCTTCCATGACTTTTAAGAAAAATGCTGCGTCGGGGAAGGTTTCCCTTATTTCTGCATGCAGACTTGCAAGGCTGTCATAGAAAAAATCTTTTTTGAGCGATGTCACGGCATCTTTCAGAGGAACCCTTGCCGCTTCCAGCTTTTCCTTGAATTCTTCGAGTTCCGCCTGCGGATGGGAATCGTCCGGCTTGAAGTATTTTTTCAAAAGTGAAGGCATTTTCATGCTCGAAAGAAGTGTACGCAGAGCCTCAAAATCCCCGCTGCGTGCAGCGTCACGCAGTTCCGAGGCAATGTTTACATAAGCCGCGGTAATTTCCGCAGCTCCCTCATGTGCAAGGCGCTCTGCCTCCTCAGCAAAACGCAGAATGCTTCCCAAAGCCTCCTCAAAACGCAGAGAAGCATCCTCCATTATAAACTGCGGTATTTTGCCCGAAGCGAAAGTCTCAAAATCACTGTCCAGATTCCCTGCCGCCGCAGAAAGCCATGGAAACGGTTCCGGCAGGCTCTGAATCACTTCAAACGTTTTTCGAACGGTCTGCCTGAATTTGAGTTCATTGCGGTCCCCGCTGTATTTATTCAAAAATGACAAAAACTCCGGACTTTCCGCGTCGAAATATTCTTTCAAAAGTTCGTCGAGGGCCTGTTCTTTCAGGAGCTCCTGCTGCACATTGTCGCAGATTTTGAAATTCGGGTCGACATTTATGAGATAGAAAAACCTGCGGATTACCTCAAGCGCAAAAGCGTGAAAAGTGCTGATGTTTGCAAGGGGCAGGCGTTCGAGCTGCTGCTTTAGGAGCCGCACCTGTCCGGGGTTTTCCTCTGCCTCTTTTTCTATGGCTCTTTCGATTTTTTCCTTCATCTCGGCCGCCGCCGCATTGGTAAAGGTTACAATCAGCATTCGGTCTATGCTGCATTCGCCCTCAAGAATCAGCTTTTTGATTCTCTCCACGAGCACCGCTGTTTTTCCGGAACCCGCCGCCGCTGCAACCAAAATATTCTTCTCTCTGAGTTCTATGGCTCTCGCCTGCTCCGCCGTCCAATTCATCCGCCGTCTTCCTTTCTGTATTCTGTTTCCATTTTAGCATATTTTTTTGCGCCTCGATACTGTTTTTTCGTGTGTAAATTTGCTAAAATAAAGGTATCAATATATCGACAATACAGAAAGCGGAAAGCAGGTAACAAAATGACACAAAACACATCGGTACGGCCAAAGCCTACCATGCTCATGATACTCGACGGCTTCGGCCTGAATCCATCGGAATACGGAAATGCAGTCAAGGCGGCGCACACGCCGAATCTCGACAAAATATTTGAAACTTATCCGCATATCAGCCTCCGGGCAAGCGGCCTTGCGGTTGGTCTTCCCGAAGGGCAGATGGGAAACTCCGAGGTCGGACACCTGAACATCGGTGCGGGCCGCATCGTCTATCAGGAACTGACGCGCATTACCAAAGCCATCGAAGACGGCATTTTTAGCGGAAATGCTGCCTTGAACAAAGCAATCGACCACGTGCTCGGTGAAAATTCCACGCTGCACATCTTCGGACTTTTGTCGGACGGCGGCGTGCATAGCCATATCGAGCACATCAAATCAGCGATTCGCCTGGCAGACAGCCGCGGTGTTTCAAACATCATGCTGCATTGTTTCATGGACGGCAGAGATGTGCCTCCGACATCGGGAATTCATTACATAGAAGAGATGGAAAAGATGTCCGAGTCCCTTTCCTCACTCAAAATCGGAGTGGTCTCGGGCAGATACTATGCGATGGATCGTGACAAGCGCTGGGAAAGAGTTGAAAAAGCCTACGACGCGCTCACGCTTCTTGACGGCCGTCATGCTGATTCCGCATCCGAAGCGGTTAAGAACGCTTATGCCGAAGGGGAAACCGACGAATTTATCCTGCCGACCGTGTGCGAGAAAGCCACACCTGTTTCGGACGGAGATTCTGTAATTTTCTGCAATTTCCGCCCGGACAGAGCAAGAGAAATCACGCGCGCCTTCGTCGATCCCGGCTTTGATGGTTTTGCACGAAAAAAAGCACCGCAAGACCTTGTCTATGTCTGCATGACGCAGTACGATGCTTCCATGCCGAATGTCGAGATTGCATTCCCACCGCAGACCATCAAAAATACGCTCGGCGAATATCTCTCCGCAAACGGACTCCACCAGCTCCGCATTGCGGAAACCGAAAAATATGCTCATGTTACATTCTTCTTCAACGGCGGTGTTGAGGCTGCAAACCCTTTGGAGGACCGCATCCTGATTCCGTCGCCGAAGGTTGCGACCTATGACCTCAAACCGGAAATGAGTGCCTTTGAAGTTACCGATAAAGTCATCGAGGAAATCGGCACAGGCGTTTATGATGTAATTATTTTAAACTTCGCGAATGCCGATATGGTCGGTCACACAGGTGTCTTCGAGGCTGCGGTAAAAGCGATTGAAGTGCTCGATCTCTGCGTGCAAAAGGTTACCGACGCAGTGCTTGCTGTGGGCGGCCAGATTCTTTTGACGGCAGATCACGGCAATGCGGATTGCATGCTGGATGCCGGCGGAAACGTGGTTACCGCCCACTCGACAAACCCCGTTCCTCTCGTTCACATCAGTGCTTCGCCTTGCAGCTTCCGTGAGGACACTGCAGAAACAGCCAAGCTCGCAGACATTGCCCCGACCATGCTGAAACTCATGGAGCTTCCAATTCCGCCGGAGATGAGTGGCGACTGTTTGGTAAAAATCGAGTAGTAGGCGGTGACTAACCGCCTACTCTCATACTCCCGTGCGTACCGTTCGGTACACGGCGATTTCAATATAATCGAAAAAACTCTTTTGCTGATTAAATTATTTTTTCTCACCCGTTTTCTCCTTTCTCACTTGTATCTATGAATCATCGAAGCCGCCGCAGCGGTTCGTTAAGCTAATAAATTACAGTCGGAAGTATTGTAGCATGTTCGTGTGGTGCCTGTCATCCTACTAAATTGAAAAAAAGTGGTATCGCCTGTGCATAAAATGACGGTTTTTTCTATCTTTTTTGGCCTACAGGCTGAAAAGATAGAAATTTCTCGCGGTTTCGACGGGCAAAAAGAATTTGGGCCAATTACAAAAGAAAACGCGTCATTGCAAAAATGTTGAAATTTCAACGTTTTGGATTTTGAATGATTTTTACGGGGCTGTCGCATTAACGGGAATCGTTAGGGCACAGCCCCCTTTCTTTCATGGTC
>ERZ827168.1185-NODE-1185-length-37331-cov-13.264165_pt1 | contig 37331 bp, 30 predicted proteins | sample MGYA00519868_ERZ827168 | MGnify/ENA primary metagenome ERZ827168 (study PRJEB31778, sample SAMEA3449271) | human gut metagenome | biome: human gut; feature: human-associated habitat; material: faeces | place: United Kingdom | collected 2010/2012 ...
ACATCAGAAGAAAACTTTTGACCTGGTTTTTCTGATTTAAAGTTACATTCAATTAGGTACTGAACCTTATTTGTAAGGTTCTTTTCTTTTGCTCTAGAAACTGATAATCCTTTTTTTGTTCTTTTTAAAGTTTCTAATCTTAGAATATTTTTATATCTTCTAATTAGTTTATGATTTAATATTATTTCTAATTTATTTTCTATATGTTTTTTTAATCTTATAGTTCCATAAATCCTTTTTAAATTTTTATGCTCTTCTGATATCACATCAGCAATTTCTTGATTAAAGTTATTAGCTATCGGTTTTCCAATACTACACCATTTATAATAACTTCTTCTTTTAACATTTAAAACATTACATATCCTAGTAACTGGATATTCTGTTTTTAATCTATCAATAATTTGGTATTTTTCTATTTGCGTTGCTGAGAGCGGATTTCCATCAGAAGAGCATAGGATTTTTTTAATATATCAATATCCTCAATTACTTGTTGAGATTTTCTTTTTCCTCGATTATCTACGCCAAGTCTTCCCTCATCATATTCTTGATTCCATCTACTTACTGTACCACAACCTGATATACCATATTTATTATTTAGATATGATATTGTAGCACCTTTCTTAAATTCTTTAACTATTTTGATTTTATCTTCTAAAACCCATTTCTTATGTTTACCCATGAAAAAACACCTCCAAAGTCCTTCCTAAATAAATTTTACCATATTTTGGTTCTTTTTATTTAGTGTGAACTTTAAAGGTATTATAATCATTATAATTCTTTTTTATTTATAAAATTCCATGAATCTTTACACATATCTTCCAATGTTTTAGTTGCTTTAAACCCTAATTCCTCTTCTGCTTTTTTTGGATTAGAATAACATATAGCTATATCTCCTGGCCTTCTTCCTACAATTTTATATGGAACTTCTTTATTTGTTTCACAACAAAAAACCTTTATTATTTCTAAAACACTATATCCTTTTCCTGTACCTAAATTATAAATATATATTCCTTTATTTTCTTTATTAAGTTTTTCTATTGCCTTTATATGTCCTTTAGCTAGATCAACTACATGTATATAATCTCTAACCCCTGTTCCATCTGGTGTATCATAATCATTTCCAAAAACGGATAATTCTTTTAAAGCACCCTGTGCAACACGTACTATATAAGGCATTAAATTATTAGGTATACCTTGTGGATCTTCACCCAAAAGTCCACTCTCATGAGCTCCTATTGGATTAAAATACCTAAGTATTGCTATATCCCAACTATTATCAGAATTATACAAATCTTTTAATATTTGCTCTATAAATACCTTAGTTGTTCCATATGGATTCATAGCATCCCCAGTTTTACATTCTTCTGTTATAGGTACTACTTCTGGATTACCATATACAGTAGCTGATGAACTAAATACTAATTTTTTTACATTATACTTTTTCATAATATCGAGTAATACCAATGTTCCTGAAACATTATTTATATAATATTGTAGTGGTTTTAATACTGATTCAGAAACAGATTTATATCCAGCAAAATGAATTACACTTTCTATATCTTTATTTTCTTTAAATACTTCTTCTAATTTTTCCCTATTTGTATAATCAATCTCATAAAACTTAAAATCTTTATTTGTAATTTCTTTAATACATTTCAAAACATCTTTCTTACTATTAGAGAAGTTATCTACAACTATTACATCATCACCCTTATTTAATAATTCAACAACAGTATGACTCCCAATATAACCAGCACCACCAGTAACTAAAATTGACAAATCATCACTCTCCTTTACTTATTTCTTAATACACCATTATATTCTTTACTAACACATGAAATTATATTTTCAAATGATTTAGTAACCTCTTCATCAGTTAAAGTCTTTGATATATCCTGATATGTTATCTTAAATGCAACTGATTTTTTACACTCTTCTATATTATTAAATACATCAAACACATCTACATTATTTACTATTCTTCCACCTTTTTTATATATAGTATTTATTACATCACCCACACAAACACTATTATCTAATATAAATGCCACATCTTTTACAACTGATGGATATTTTGGTATTTCCTTTGATTTGATATTTTTTGTCTTAATATCAAATATTTTATCCAAATTAAGTTCACACACATATATATCTTTTTTACTTATAGTTGGATGTGGTTTACCTATATAACCAACACTAATATTATCAATCAATATTTCTGCTGATACACCCTTATGATAATATACATTATTATTTTCCCTTAATTTGTATCTATTTAATACCCCTAAATAATCAAATAAATTCTCAAGTACACCTTTTATTAAATAAAAATCAACTACCATTTTATTTCCCCAACTATTATCTATATAATCACCACTCATTAATATTGCAAGTTTATTAGTTTCTTTATACCCATCTAAAATATAATATACCTTACTTATTTCATATATATTTATATCTTTTATATTTCTTGACATATTATAATCAGCTACTTTTAACAAAGATGGAATTAAACTATATCTCATAATTGATTTATCCTCAGTAAGAGGAGATGCAACTTTAATATATTCAAAGTTTTCATCTTTAAATAAATCTATCTCTTTTTTATTTACAAGTGAATAAGTTATTACTTCATTAAGAGAAAGAGCTGATAACCTATTTTTAATATCTTTTATATACCTGTTCTTAGACAAATACTGTCCTCTTTTTATCTTTACAACTGGAAGAGTACCCTTCATATTATCATATCCATACATTCTTCCTATCTCTTCTATAATATCTTCTTTTATATTCACATCTAATCTTCTTGTTGGGACATATACATTAAATACATTATCTTTTTCCCTACATTTAAAATTCAATCTATCTAATATATCAATTACATCTTCCTTTTTAACATCCATACCAAGTACACTAACTATCTTATCCAATGATAAAAGAATTTCCTTATCATCTAAATCTCTATCATTAAATCCAACTATTCCATTTAATACAGTTCCATTTGCATACTTTTCCAATAAATAAGCAGCCCTATTTAAAGCAGTTTCTATAATATTAGGATCTATTCCCTTTTCAAATCTTAAACTCGCTTCACTTCTTAATATCTCTTTTGAAGTATATCTTATATTATATGGATTAAAAATAGCTGCCTCTATTAATATATTAGTTGTATTAAGAGTGACCTCCGTATCAAGTCCACCCATAACACCAGCAAGTGCAACTGGATGATACTCATCTGATATAACTATATCACTATCCTTTAAATTCCTTTTTACATTATCTAAAGTAGTAATCTCTTCTTTATCTCTGGCTTGTCTTATTATTATTTTTCCACCTAATTTATCTAAATCAAAAAAATGTAGTGGTTCCCCAAACTCAAGCATTACATAATTACTTATATCTACAACATTATTTATTGGTCTTATTCCTGATGACATCAACCTTGCTTTTATAAATGATGGACTTTCTTTTATAACCACATTTTTAACAATTCTTGATTTATAAGCATAACAATTATTAGTTTGATTTTCTATTTCAATATAATCACTAGTTTTTTCTTTTGATTCAGTCAAATTAATTTCAGGCATCTTAACCTTTTTATTATATATTGCACCCACTTCATAAGCCATACCAATCATACTTAGTAAATCACCCCTATTAGAAGTAAGTTCATAATCAGTATATGAATCATTATAATTTAAATACTCTTTTGCATCTACACCAACAGGAGCATCTTCATTTAATACATGAATACCCTTCTTATCTTCTTCTTTTACATACTTTGATTCAAGTCCCAATTCTGCTAAAGAACATATCATTCCATTAGATAAAACACCTCTTATTGTAGAACATTTTATTTCACCAGCTGGTAATTTAGCACCAACTTTTGCTACTATAACCTTTTGATTAGCACAAACATTAGGAGCACCACAAACTATTTTGTATATCTTATCGCCCAAATCAACTTCACAAACATTTAAATGGTCTGAATCAGGATGAGGATATTTAGATACAACTCTACCTACTACCAAATTAGTTGATGGGCATAATTCATTTATACTTTCATACTCATTACCAACTGATAGCATTTTATTTGCTATTACTTCTTTGTCATCAGTTACATCCACTAATTCCCTTAACCACTTATCACTAACTCTCATAATCCACCTTCTCTACCTTATCAAATTCTTTTAAAAATCTCATATCATTCGTATAGAAATTTCTAATATCAGTTATTCCATATTTAAGCATAGCAATTCTTTCAGGTCCAATACCAAAAGCAAAACCAGTAAACTTATCACTATCATATCCACACATATTAAGAACATTAGGATGAACCATACCAGCACCTAATATCTCTATCCATCCAGTATTTTTACATATGTTACATCCCTTGCCACCACAATTAAAACATGATACATCAACTTCTATACTTGGTTCTGTAAATGGAAAATAACTTGGTCTAAATCTTATTTCCCTACTACTTCCAAACATTCTTTTTGCAAATATCTCTAACGTTCCCTTTAAATCCGACATAGAAATATTTTTATCAACTACCAAACCCTCTATTTGAGTAAACTGATGTGAATGAGTCGCATCATCATTATCTTTTCTATATGTTTTACCAGGACATATAATTCTTATTGGAGTTTTCTCTATATTTTGAAGCATTGTTCTAACTTGTACAGGAGATGTTTGCGTTCTAAGCAATGTATCACTAGTTATATAAAAACTATCTTGAGTATCCCTAGCAGGATGTCCCTTAGGTAAATTTAACATTTCAAAATTATATAAATCACTCTCCACCTCAGGTCCCTCTAACACATCATATCCCATAGACACAAATAAATCCTCTACCTCATTTATTATTTTAGTTATTGGATGAATACTTCCAACTCTTATCTTAGTACTTGGTAATGTTATATCTATCGCTTCATTCCTTAATTTACTCTCAAGTTCCTCTTTTTCTAACTTTTCTTTATATAAAGAAAAACTACTCTCAAGATAATTCTTAAATTCATTTATTATCTTACCAACTTCTTTTTTCTCATCAATAGATAGATCTTTCATAGAACTAGAAAATGTTTGTATTTTACTCTTCTTACCCAAATATTTTACTTTTAATAAAGACAAATCATTCAAATTACCTACACCAGATATCTCACTTTCAAATTCCTCTCTTAATTTAATTATTTCTTCTTTCATATTCCCTCCTATAAACAAAAAAATCCATAATCTAAGGGTTCAAAAAAACGGTACCACCTTAGTTCATAGATTCTATGCACTCTTCTCTTTAACGCAGAATACGTTATATCCTTTCAGATATAAAGCTCATTGGTGAATTCATAAAAGGTTACTGCTGATTCACACCAAACATCAGCTCTCTTTTAATACTTCTTTTATTACTACTCCAAATCTTCGCTTTTCGTGACTCATTATAACACAAAATTATCTCGTTTTCAATTATATTTAACGCCTTTAAAATCAAATATTTAAAATAATTTTTTACAAAATTAAAATTCTCTTTAAATATTTTTAATTCCAATTCTTTATAGTATCCTCCTCATACTTATTTTTCCTAAAATACCTAAATTACTAATAAATTTAAATTAATGAATAATATTACTCATTAATCACTTCAATAATTTTCTCACCATGCGTTTTTATTTTAATTGGTGTTAATATATTTATTTTTTTTAACTCATCTAACGTTTTTGGTCTTAATTCAACTATTTTATCTAATTCATCGTTAGTTAATACATAGTAAGCAGGGATTTTCATTTGTGCCGATCTTTCTTTTCTAAATTGAATAAGTTTTTCTTTTAATAATTCTTTATCTGTTTCGAATAATTCTTTACAATATTTTTCTTTATAATATTCATAGTAATCAATGTTATCATCTGATATTAAATTTATATAAGATTGAGCTTCCTTCTCCATATCGTTTTTATTATCTACATAATCATATTTATTTCTATGTTCATAATCATATTGTATTTGTCTTACTAATGCATCTGCTCTTAAAACTTTATTTTTAATATCTTTAGGTGCCTTATATGTGTTTAATACAGTATCTTGATTTGCTGCTACCACTAATACTCTTCTATAATAATTAAAGTTTTTAGATGCAAAAATCCTTTTTAAACTAGATACATTATTTTCCCATATTTTTCTAACTACTTCCCTTTGTGCTTCTACTTGTCTAAGTGGTGAATACATTCCCTTTTTTACCTTTTTACCATTAATATTATACTCTCTTATAAAATCTCCTTTTTCATTAACAGTAATATTACCAACTAAATTTTTGCATTCAATATAATATGTAAATACAGGTGTTATAACTACATAATCGATTTGTGCAGTTAAATCCTTATATTTAAGTTTAACATCATGCAAAACATACATACCAACATTAGCTTTCTTAAGTTGATATTCAATCTGTTTTTCACCATCTAAGCCCTTTTTAATACAATACATTTCATTCTGAATATTGTCGTTTTTTGGATATTCACTATTTAACTTAGTTAATGCCTCATATCTATCTTGTAAATCGCTATTTTCCTTAAAAAATACTGTATCTTTAAATCTTAAAGCATCATTTATATATTCTATTATCGCCATACATTACTCCTTTACTTTCTAAAAAAAGCTAGCACAAAGTTTATCAATTATAGACCTGTACTAGCATATTTTTCATTAACCAAACTTATTTTTACAAAAATAAGCAATTGTCCGAATTAATTATATTCTAATAAAATACTTAACTTATTCCTTTTCGTATTTTTGATACTTTTATCTTTTTCTAAACAGTCATTAATTCCTTCTCTTTTTCTGCTAACAACGAATCAATATCTTTATTATATTTTGATATTAAATCTTGAATTCTATCCATACCTCTTTTTTCCTCATCCAAAGGAAGTTCAAGCTTCTTGATATCATTATTTGCATCTTGTCTAACATTTCTTAGTGCAATTTTTGCTTCTTCCGCCATAGTTTTAACTTCTTTTACATATTCTTTTCTTCTATCCTCAGTTAACTCAGGTATTACTAGCATAACAACTTCTCCATTATTATTTGGTGTAAGTCCTATATTTGCCTCATATATACCTCTTTCTATATCAGATATACACGATTTATCAAATGGCTTAATAACTAGTTGTCTTGCCTCTGGTACTGAAATAGTAGCAAGTTGTACTAAAGGTGTTTCAACCCCATAATACTTAACTTTAACACCATCTAATATTCTAGGATTAGCTCTTCCTGCCCTTACATTTGTAAATCTTTTTTCCATATTTTCAATTTGCTTTAACATTCTTTCTTCAGTCAATTTAATTATAGTTTCCATATGTCCTCCCATTTAATTATATATTAATTTTATTTTTTTATCTACATTTTTTAATAACTTCATTTATTACTATTTATTCTCTTATAAAAATTATCTTTAGTCATTACTATATGTCTCATCTTCCACACATAATTAACCCTATATGGAACATATAACTCAACTTTATTTCTACCAATAATAAACGTTGATTTATATATATGATGTATAACACCATTTAATTCATCCAGATCCGTATTAATTAATTTTGGTTCACTAAAATTAATACCATCAATTGATTCACAATAATATATCTTATATCTTATTAAAAACACAAATACATATTTCCCATCAACATATTGAATCTCACCATGCCATATAAATTTATCAAAATTATTTACTTTTATATCTATCGGTTTACTAAACTCCTTTAAATCCCTACTCTCTACATATCTAATATTACCTTCATAATTTATATACCATATCTTATACAAACCATTATTTTTTACAACAGACATACTCATATATCTTTCTGGTGGATTATCTTTAAATATAACTTCTGGTTCTGACCAATTAATCCCATCTTTTGATGTTTGATAAAGCATATAATTATAGCCATCTCTCTTAACTACACCATCTACCACAGATTTTGTCTTTCTAAAAAAAAGTTCAAAATGATCTTTATCATATAACATAAACGGGTCTGAATAATATGCATCATCTCTATAAGGATTTGGATATCCACTTACAGGATTCTTTATTCCATTTGGTTCAATAAATTTACTTCCATCATTAGATACAAGAATAGAAGGGTTTTCATAATAAGCATCATTAAATGGATATGGTGTTGCAACCATCCAATATTTATAACCACTAACACCATTTTTAAAATACAGTACCTTAGGATGAGTTACCTCACCAGAATTTTCATACGTTGGTATAGGTATCCATTCACTTAACTCCTTCACATCTTCAACTTCTATTATTGGTTTAATATCATAATCTATTTTTGGACCAGTATAAATAGTCGTTGGATAATTTATATAAGCATAAAAACCAACTATCAAAAACACAAGACAGATAGTACCTATTACCTCTTTTTTTAACATATCTTACTCACCTAAATATATTGTAACACAAAAATCAAATTATTAAAATTTAAAAAAGAACTAATTATTTAGTTCCTTATAAAAATTATCCAAAGTCATTACCTTATGATACATCTTCCATCTTCCATTTACCTTATATGGAATATATAATTCAATTCCATTCCCTCTTAAAATAAATGTAGTTTTATATATATAATTATATGTTCCCTTTAACTCATCTAAATTAGTATTAATTAATTTCGGTTCATCAAAATTAATTCCATTTTTTGATTCAGTATAATATAAATAATTATTTCTAGTCATAAATATCAAATAATATTTACCACCCTTATATTGAATCTCACTATGCCACACACCTTTATCAAAATTCTTTATTTTTACATCTAGTGGTTTATTAAATTTCTTTAAATCATTAGATTCAATATACTTCATATTACAATCATAATTTGTATACCATATCTTATATAAATTACGTGTTTTAATAACAGATGGACTCATATATCTCTCATAAGAATCGTTTCGTAAAATTATTTTTTTACTAAACCACTTTATTCCATTTATAGATTCCATATGATATAGGTAATTATACCCATTACTAATATATTTACCATTTTCTATCGAACCAGTTTTCCTATAAAATAATTCAAAATGATCTTTGTAATATAATATAAATGGATCAGAATAATAAGTATCATTTTTTTTAATAGAAGGATATCCACTTATTGGATTTTTTATTCCTTTTGGTTCAATAAAATTAGTTCCATCATTAGACACTACTACAGATGGATTTTCTAAATAAGTATCATTATTTTCATATGGTGTTGCAACCATCCAATACTTATAACCATTAAATCCATCTTTAAAATACAATATTTTTGGATGTGTTACCTCATTAGCACCATCATAAGTTGGAATAGTTATCCATTCACTCACTTCATTAACTTCTTCCTCTTTTATTATTGGTTTATCTGTATTAGGTGAATCTATAGTAACTTGTACTTCCATAAATATATACATTACTATAGATAATAAAATTAACCCAATAATCCCACTTATTTTTTTTACCATATACTCCACCAGTGTATTAAAACACTATTTCCTTTTTTCATATCTTTTAATTATTTCATCTACTATTTTCTTACTAGCAAAACCATCTCCATATGGATTAGATGCATGACTCATTTTTTCATATTCTTTTTTATCAGTTAGTAATTTTTTTGCTTCTTTATATATTGTTTCTTCATCTGTACCAACCAATTTTAAAGTTCCTGCTTCTATCCCCTCAGGTCTTTCTGTTGTATCACGAAGTACTAAAACTGGTTTACCAAGTGATGGTGCTTCTTCTTGAACTCCACCACTATCGGACATTATCATATAACACTTATTTATATAATTATGAAAGTCAAATACTTCTAATGGTTCAATCAACTTAATTCTATCACATCTATCAAATATTTCATTAGCAACTTCCCTTACCTTAGGATTCATATGTATTGGATATATAACTTTGACATCATCAAATTCATTTACTATTCTTTTAATTGCTTTAAATATATGTCGCATTGGATCACCCAAATTTTCTCTTCTATGAGCAGTAACTAGAATAAATTTTTCATTATCTTCGATACAATCCAAAACTTCATTACTATAATCTTCTCTTATTGTATATTTCATAGCATCAATCGCTGTATTGCCTGTAACATATATTTTATTCTCATCTATATTTTCATTAATTAAATTATTTTTACTTAAATCTGTAGGTGCAAAATACATATCTGTCATACAGTCAACCATTTGCCTATTCATCTCTTCTGGATATGGACTATATTTATCATTTGTTCTAAGTCCTGCTTCTACATGGCCAATTGCTGTTTGATTATAAAAAGCTGCTAAAGCACCTGCAAAAGTAGTTGTAGTATCACCATGTACCAAAACTATGTCAGGTTTACATTCTTTAATAACTTTTTCTAAACCAGTTAATGCCCTTGTAGTAATATCACCTAATGTTTGACCGGATTTCATAATGTTTAAATCATAGTCAGGTTTTATATCAAATGTTTCTAGAACTTGGTCTAACATTTCTCTATGTTGAGCGGTAACACACACAATACTTTCTATTTCTTTTCTTTTTTCTAATTCCTTAACCAAAGGAGCCATCTTAATAGCCTCTGGTCTTGTTCCAAATATACTCATAACTTTAATCATAATTACCTCTTACTTCTAAATAAAAATTTAACATTATATTTAAAAAATCTCTTTAACCTCTTTGGTTCACAAATTATTCTATATAACCACTCTAACTTAAGTTTAATAAATAACCTAGGTGCCCTTTTCTTAGTACCACTTAATACATCAAATGAACCCCCCACTCCAATAAAAATACCTTTTTTAAATTTATTATAATATTTACCAATTAATTTTTCCTGATATGGAATACCAAGAGCAACAAAAAGAATATCTGGTTTTAACTTAATAATTTCTTCCATTTTTCTATTCTTATCTTTTACATAACCATTAGAATATCCTAATAATGAAATATTTTTATAATCACTACAAATCCTATTATATAATGTAGATACTACTTCTTCTTTAGCACCTAATAAATAAATAGACATTTTTTTATCATTTGCAAATTTTAATAAATCTACCATTAAATCAACACCAGTAATTCTATCATTTATTTTATTTCCAATCCTATTACACGCATGAACAACAGAAACACCATCAGGTACTAAAATATATTCCTTATTATTAATTATTTCTTTTACTATTTTATCTTCCTCACTCAAAATAATAGTTTCTGGATTAACTGTAATAATAAAACTTTTATTTCTTCTCTCTAATAAACTTAATAAACTATTAATATCTTTATTGTATATTCTTTTCAATATTTTTTTCATTCCACTCACCCAAAACTTTATCTATAAATTTATACCATTTTTTCTCTACATTACTACACATATAATTAGTAGAATACTTATAACATTCACTCCCCATATCTTTTAATTTATTTTTATCATTTAATAAATTAAGTATACTATAAGCCATTTTATTCTTATCTCTATTTTCAATTAAATATCCACAATTATCTTTAATAATTTCAAGAGCACCCAACGCACTATCAAATGCAATACATGGAGTTTTATAACTCATCGCTTCTAAAAGAACTAATCCAAAAGATTCATAATACGAAGTCATTACAAGTATTGATGACTTTTTATAACAAGATATTAATTCTTTATCATTTAAAAAACCAACTAATTTAATATATTTATCTAACTTTTTCTTCTTAATCCTATTAGAAATATCCCTCTTTAAAGATCCATCACCTGCTATTATTAATCTTGCATTTTTATTGTTATTTATTACTAACTCAAATACATCTATTAAATCACTAAAACCCTTTTCTTTTTCTAATCTACCTACAGCTATAACCGTATTATTAACAGATTTAGAAAAATCATTTGTATCATTAATAGATTGTGGTATATAAAAAACATTTACATTCTTAAATAATCTTTTATAATCATCCTCTAAATACTTACTTGCAGGTATTAAATAATCTATATTCTTTAATGATCTATAAAGCTTATTAATATATCTTTTGTTATTATTATGATACACATGCTCCTCTGCTATTTTAAGATTACTATCTCCATACAAATTTAATAATTTTGTAAACTCATATCTAGTTGAAATTATTACTTTCGCATTTGTATTTAATATATAATCTTTAACCAACTTCTTTTTTAAATACAATATTTTTAACGATTTAAATCCTTCTTTAAATATCTTATATATATCTTTACTATGAAACACATCTAAAAACTCTTTCTTATTTGGTTTTATATTACTCAAATAAATAAGTTTTACATTCTTATTTAATTTATATGATATATCCTTACTTATCTTATATAATGATACTATCTCAACATCATAATACTTTGATATCATATTTGCTTGATTAACTATACTTCTTTCTATCCCACCATATCCCATATGTAATGATAATATTGATACTTTGTTTTTTAGTTTAATACTTTTAAAACACTTACTTTCATTTATTATTAATAATAAATATAATATTAAATAAATAGAAACAGCTGGAGAAAAAAATGTATGCCCAGATAAACAAGATATTCCAATTCCAAGCAATATCATAAGTATATAATAACTCTGATAAACAGTCATTTTGTTTTTACTTTTTATCATTAAAACTAAAGTAACAATTAGTGGATAAAACATTATAATTAAACTTATCATTCCATAATGAAAATATCCATCTAAAATATCTATTTCTATCAACTTAGAAATATTCTCATCATCAATATTGCTAGTATTAGAAAAACCCATTCCAAACAAAGTATTTGCTAAAGCTTTATTATCCCTATATATACTTACAGTATTTGCTAAATATACATTTCTACTACTTAATAATGATTTAAATATTACATTAAATTTGCTACTCCCATAAAACTTATCTATTTGATGCATTATTTCGCCTATTTCCTCCGTCTTTTTCTTATCTACTTTTATTTCTCCCTTAGGTACATAGTTTTTCTTTAACGAATATTTATAATTATTATATGCAAAAGAATTCAATGACAATATAATTGTAAAAATCAATAAAACAAGCGATATTACTTTACCCCTCTTATTTCCATATAAAAGATAATAAATAAAAGCCAAAAACGAAACACCTAAAATGCCTATTGTAGCAACTTTAGTACCAATAGTAAGTATTGTATAAATAATTAACAAAGATACTAAAAAAGTATATTTCTTATCTTTTATAAATAAATACATTGCAGGTGATAATAAAATCATAATATTTGCTATTTCATTACCTGAATAAAAAAGTCCAATATATCCCTTCAACTTTTCTGGATATGTATTATAAGAAATTCCCAAAATAAATGGTATAAACAATAAAATAGTATATATTATAAGTGATATTTTAAAAATATTATGCATCTCATTTTTATTAAAATGATATTCATCAAAATAACATAATAATCCAAGAAAAATATTAGGAAAGTAAAATAATTTAAATAAATATTTAACTTCATCAAATATATACTTAATATTTAATAATTCACTTTTAAACATAAAATAAAAGAAAATATATATAAAGAAAAATATATATGAATAAATTGCTAACTTTTTATACTTAGAAGTAGTTTTAAAAGTATAAAAAAACATAAATATCATAAAAATACCTTTTATAATTATACCTGGTGTATAAATAATATCACTATTTCTTGTAAATAACGCTGTTATTAAATCAAGAAATGGAAAAAGTATTATTAAAGTATTTATTGTTTTTCTATTTTGCATACAGATACCTCACTTAAAAAGCTTCCTAAAAACTCTTTTACCTGTATATATTATACCATAATCTTTTATATATTGAATTACTTTTTTTATTCCATTTTTAGGAGCTTTAATAGGTTTTTTACTATATAAATTCTTATCAATTAAAATACATTTATCTATACAATAAACCTTTGCATCATTATAAGGAGTTGTATTCAAAAACTCTGCTTCCTTATAATAAAAATCATACAAACTTCCCTCTAATTTTATTTTTTCATTATCACCTATATCATTTATCATATCAATATAAAGTTTATTACCCTCACTAAGCATCTTATCACTCACATTAGTTGTTTGCAGTGAATGCAATCTTGTTAAAGTATTTATACCCTTCATATGAATAAATTCATACTTCTTTACCATCTTAAACCACAAAGCATAATCTTGAGTACACCTTAAATTAACATCAAAAAAGCCACAGTCATAAAAACACTTCTTAGGTATTAACATAGTAATACCATTAATACATCCCCTTAACAAAGAATAAATTGGCTTTTTTAAAAGCATATCACTATCAAGTATTACTGGTTCTCCAATAATATTTCCATCTTTATTTATACAACTATAATCAGAATATAAAATAACATCATATTTTTCTATTTTATTCAAATAATTTATTTGTTCTTTTATTTTATTAGGCAAATATAAATCATCATGACTTAACCAAGAAAAATATTCTCCATTCATTTTTTTTATTCCTAGATTAAGAGCAGTTGATACTCCACCATTTTCCTTTTTAAAATACCTAATCCTGCTTCCATAACTCTTACATATCTCATCAGTTTTATCTGAAGAACCATCATTAACAACAATTACTTCAATATTTTTATATGTTTGTGCTAGTGCACTATCTATTGCTTCTTTTATATACATTTCACCATTATATACTGGTATTATTATACTTACTTTTGGATTTTTCATTTCCTACCTCTTCTTTTTTGATTTTTGCACAAAACTTTTTACTTTAAAATACAAAGAATTTACTATTTTATTCTTTTTTAATATATTTTTTATTTTTTTGATAAATGATATTTTTAACTTCAATGAACCATCACAAACTCTAAAATATATTTCATCATTAACTTTATTTATGGCATATAAATATTTTGGATTTGAATAATCTATTTCATCAATAATATCCTTCTCCAAATATTTTGTAATTGCATTTAAATATAACTCATAATCACTCTCATCTATATTATAACTATTAATTCTTTTAAGTTTTACTTTACTTATCTCATAATATAATTTCTTTAATTTTGAATTATAATTATCATAATCATAATATTCTTCACAATACTTTCTGCCTAACTTACCTCTTTTTATTCTTTCCTTATCGTCATCTACTAACTTTTTTATTGCTTTACTAAGTTCAAAAGAATTCCTATCTTCTACCAAATACCCACATTCTGGTGCGAAAGTTACAGAAGGAAGAGCCGTATTATTAAATATAATTACTGGTTTTTCACACGCCATTGCTTCAACAGTCATCATCCCAAACGATTCACCTTTAGAAGGCATCAAAAATATATCACACGCATTCATCGCATCTATTACTTCATCTTCATTTATATTTCCTAAATCAACTACTTTATATTTGTCTTTCATCCCATTAAATAAACCGATTTCATTACACGTTAAAATTCCAATTTTCTTATTTGTTTTAAGTTTTTCTAATGCTTCTAATATATACTCAGTTCCTTTAAATTCCATTTGTGCTCTTAAGAAAAGAACCACATCATCTTTATCAAAACCAAACTTTTCTTTTAACTCTGCTTTTTTATTATAATTTTTATATTTATCTAAATCAATTCCAAATGGAATCAAATGTAATCGTACGTTTTCTCCAAATATTGGAGAAGATTTAACATTATCATACATCCACTTTGAAGATACAACTATATCTATATTTGAATTGTGAAATACTTCTTTTTTTATATTCCACATATTATTACAATTATCTTTTGTAAATGGGAATAAATTATCTAAATGCTTACAATTATTACAACCAATTTTCCATTTATCACAATCATAAAAATGAACACATCTTCCTGTTAAAAACCATGGATCATGTAGTGTTAAAACAACATGTTTTTCTCTACTGATATCCATAAGTGAAGGAATAGATAATTTTGTATTATGAAACATATGAAAATGAATAATATCTGCTTCCTTATATTCTCTCATATGCTTTAAAGTAGGAGTTGTAATAGATAGTAAATTATGAATTGATAACTTTTCTTCAAATGATTTCAATTTATCACAAACAAGCATTTCTTTATCATTGAGTATTTTAATAACATTTTCACAAAAAGATTGTTTTTCAATAACAACTTGTTTCACACTCATATCTTGATCTGTCAATTCATTTATCATATTATAACCATTAAATGTCCTTCCTAATAAATCAACATTATTTACTTCTAATACTTTTAACATATATCTCCACTATTGAAATTTTATTTTTTTATTCAATTTTTTTATTATCTTACTATCACTTTCTAACATGTAACCCTTAACTTTTTTTCTAAATGACAATGGCAATTGTCTATAAGCATACCTTGCAAATGATAAATTTTCAGTTTTTGTGTTCGATGTAGTTGAAGGATTTGCATAGTTGGCTACAGGTTCCTTTTCAAATGAAGAAATTCGTTTAATAACATTTTCATAATGTTGGCACACTTTTCTAAAATTATCTTTTACTATTGATACATCATTTAATTCTTTTTTATTTTTCTTAATAAACTCTTCAACATTTTCATTATTTAAACTATCTATAACATCAACCCACTTTTTAATTATTTTGGATTTATCAAAACGTTTGACATCGCGTATTGAATTTTGTGAAAATTTTTCAAATAAATCGTCATTAATTAGCAAACTGTTAATTAAAGATGCAAATTTTTCGTAGTCATTTCTATCAACTAAAAATCCATTTCGATCGTCAGTTATAATATCATCAAAACCAGAATCATTAAATGCAATAGATGGAACGCCATGCTGTGCAGCTTCTATTAATGTAAGACCAAATCCTTCGTAACTCGAAGTAACTATATTTAACTTTGCATACTTATATTTTTCACTTATATTACTTACAAATCCAGTAAATTTAATCACATCATTCACTTTTAGCTTTTCTATAAGCTTTTCTAATGTACAATCCCCTTTTTTTGTAAGCATATTCAAATTGTAATTTCCAATCACCTCAATACTAAAATTTGAATTTACTTTTTTTAATTCTGAAGCAATATATATTACATCCTCTAAATTTTTTCGTGGGTCATCAAACCTTCCAATTGTTACAATTAAATTACTCTTTTTATTATCTTGTTTTATATCATTTAATGTTACGGCATTTGGTAATACGATAGAATTATCATAAAACTGGGAATATACAATATTACTAGCATTTGTTAGCCACGAAACAATACTTGTTTTTGAAAAAATATCGTTTCTAAATTTACAAATTTTATAAAATTCTTGATTTGCATATGGTAAAAAATAAAATTCATGATTCCAAGCAATAGTTTTTATTTTTGTTTCATTAATCTTGTCCAAAAGTTTCAAGAAATAATCTGAGCAATTATATAAACTTATATATATATCTGTTTTTAACAATGTTAAGAATAATACAATATCCTCAATAGAAGAATCACATTTAGACATTACCATACTAATGTTTAAATATTTTACACTGTCTAATACATCATATCCCTCTAATTTATCACCTGATGAAAGAATTACAGGTTCATAATAGTCACACAAATTATTAGCTATATTAGCAACTACCCTATTTAAACCACCTTTATCAGACCATGCACCAAATGCACCAAATACTATTCTTGTTTTTTTCTTACTTATAAATTCTTTAGGATATCTTATACCAAATTTTTTTTCAAATAAAATATCTAATTTAGAAGTATTATTAAGCAAAACATTTGCATATTTTTCTCTTGCATATGTTGTTGCCCCAAAATATAAAGTTTCTTTACTTAAAAAAGAATATAAATACTCATAAAAATTTTCTACAGAACCATATAATTTAATCATTTCATCTTGTGAAACTGATTCCATTATATTTATCCATAAATTGTCACATTCCTTAACATGTTTATCCAACATGACCTTGCTTCCCTGTTCATCATGTGATCTACACAATACATCTTCCCTATTAAGAAAATAAATGTCTGTATCATTAAATGCCCTAAACCACATATCATAATCTTGAGTTGTTGGTAATTCCGGATTAAACAACCCTCGACTTAAAAAAACACTTTTTGGTATTAAAAGGTCACAACCTTGTATACCTCTGTCAATCAATAACTTTAAACCAGACACTAATCCATCTTTATTACTTTTTGGTTTGTAACTATATAAATAATTACCATTAGCATCTATAATACAATAACTACAAGAAACAGTTAAGTCCTTCTTACCTAATTTGTTTATAACTTTTATTTGATTCATGATTTTATCTTTCGAATACATATCATCGTGACTTAACCAAGAAAAATACTCACCCTTCATCTTTTCTATTCCTAGATTAAGAGCAGTTGATACCCCACCATTTTCCTTTTTAAAATACCTAATCTTACTTCCATAACTCTTACATATCTCATCAGTTTTATCTGAAGAACCATCATTAACAACAATTACTTCAATATTTTTATATGTTTGTGCTAGTGCACTATCTATTGCTTCTTTTAAATAATTCTCTCCATTGTATACAGGAATTACTATAGATACTAATGGATTGAATTTATCTTCCTTTTTTTTCATAACTACTCACTCCTAATTAAACTAATATTTTCTCCATACAGTTCTATTTATATATCCTGTATAACTCATTATTATTTTCACTACTTTAGCACCAACATGATCAACATCATAATCATTAACTATGTGTGGTTTTTGCTCTTCTGATGTTACAACCTTTATTGAATCTATTATATCTTTTGAATCAACACCACTCATTATTAAAGTTCCTTCATCCATGCCCTCAGGTCTTTCATGTGCTTGTCTTATTGTTATTGCAGGAAATCCCATTATAGAAGATTCCTCTGTAATTGTACCACTATCAGAAACCACACAAAATGCATTCTTTTGAAGTTTATTATAATCATTAAAACCAAGTGGTTTCATATATTTTACAAGTTCATTAAATTTAATATTTTGTTCTTCAATCTTTTTTCTTGTCCTTGGATGAGCACTAAAAATAATAGGCATTTTATAAGTTTCTGCTATAACATTTATTGCATTCATAAGAGATTCAAAATTCTTAGGATTATCTACATTTTCCTCTCTATGTAAACTTAAAACAAAATACTTATTTTTCTCAATATTCAATCTTTTTAACACATCACTTGCTTCAATATCTTTCATATTATCATTTAATACTTCTTTCATACTAGACCCAACTTTAATTATAGTTTCTGGTCTAATACCCTCCGCTATTAAATATCTTCTCGCGTGTTCAGTAAGCGTCAAATTAATATCACTTAAATGATCTAGTACTTTTCTATTTAATTCTTCAGGAACTCTTTCATCAAAGCATCTATTACCTGCTTCCATATGAAATACAGGTATTTTATTTCTTTTAGCAGATATAACTGCCAAGCAAGAATTAGTATCACCATATAGTAACACTGCATCTGGTTTATGCTTTTTAAATAACTCATCAGATTTAATAATTACATTTCCAATTGTTTCTGCTGCATTTTCACCAGCCGCATTCATATAAACATCTGGATTTCTTAAACCCAAATCCTTAAAAAATACTTCATTTAATTCATAATCATAATTTTGACCTGTATGAACTAAAATATGTTCTGTATATTTATCTAATTCTTTAATTGTACTAGCAAGCTTTATTATCTCAGGTCTAGTACCCACTATTGTCATTACTTTCATATTCTTACCTCTTATTTATATAAATCACTATGATCATCTACCCATTTTTTCATTTCATATACCATCTCTTTATATGACGGAATATTAAAATCAAATGATTTATTAGTTCTTACTAAAGTTTTTTCACTAACTACATTTTCATTTTTATTTATAACTATATCTTTATTAAATGCCTCTTTAAACAAAGATATCAAATCATATTTAGATATAAAATCATTATTAACTACATGATGAAATCCAGTTAAATTATTATCTATTGCTTTTTTCATACATTTTGCAAGTTCAATAGTTGTTACCCCAGTCCATATAACCTTAGTATAGCCACCAACTTCACCTTTTTGATTCATAAACCACTGAAATAATCCAATACCATTTGGATTAGTATCAGGTCCAACAATAGATGTTCTTAAAGTAATACTCCTATTATTTACAACTTCTCCAAGTGCCTTACTTCTTCCATAAAATGAAGTAGCATCTGGTAATGCATCTTCATCATATTTTCCCTTTTTTCCATCAAATACACAATCTGTACTTACATGTATAAATTTAAAATTATATTTTTCACTCAATGAATCAACATAATGAGGTAACAAACTATTAAGTTTAACAGCAAGAACTTTGTTATCTTCTGCAACTTGATTTAATATACCTATACAATTTATTACCACTTCTGGTTTATATTCCTTAACTATATTCTCAAGTTCATCTTGATTTTTATAAGCATCATAAACTATACCATTACCTCTTATATCAGTTCCGAATACATCTTCACCAATACTCTTAAAGTATTCATATACTACATGCCCTAACATTCCATTTCTTCCAAGTACTAAAATTCTCATTCTTCTATTTCTCCCATTTTCTTAAGAAGATCAACCATTCCATCAACGTCTAATTGATGAGTATTATTTGATGTATAAGATTCAAACTTTTTAACTTGTCCATCCATTTCAGTATAGAACTTATCATAATTAAGATCTCTATTATCCATAGGTATTCTAAAATAATTACCCATATCTTCTGCCTTAGTCATTTCTTCTCTAGTAACTAATACTTCATGATCTTTTTCTCCATGTCTAGTACCAATTATTTTTATTTCTGCATCACTATTTTTATATTTCCTTACTGCTTCTGCTAATGTTTGTATAGTTGCTCCTGGTGCCTTTTGTACAAATAAATCTCCTTGATTTCCATGTTCAAACGCATACATTACAAGTTTAACTGCATCCTCTAATGTCATCATATATCTAGTCATATTAGGATCTGTTACTGTTAATGGCTTTTTATCTTTTATAAGCTTATAAAATAATGGTATAACAGAACCTCTTGATCCCATAACATTACCATACCTAGTTAAACATATAGTAGTTTTCGCATTTTCACCCAACATTCTTGCTTTAGCAATAATTATCTTTTCCATAAGTGCTTTACTCATACCCATAGCATTTATTGGATATGCAGCTTTATCTGTACTTAAACATACTATTTTCTTAACACTATGTTTTACAGCACATTCCAAAACATTATAAGAACCAAAAACATTTGTCTTTGCAGCTTCTATTGGAAAAAATTCACAACTTGGAACTTGTTTTAAAGCAGCAGCATGAAATATATAATCAACACCATCCATTACATTATCAAGCGTAGTTATATCTCTAACATCACCAATAAAAAACTTTAATTTAGGATTGTTATATCTTTTCCTCATATCATCTTGTTTTTTCTCATCTCTAGAAAAAATTCTAATTTCTTTTAAATCTGAATCAAGAAACATTTGTAACACTTTATTTCCAAATGATCCTGTTCCTCCTGTTATTAATAATACTTTGTCTTTAAACATTATTTCTACCTCCCTTGACAAACTTATCTCTCACAGAACACACCCTATTAGCAAACTTAAATCTTTTACTATTTACAATTTCATTATAATTACTTACAATCAGTTCTTTTTCTGCTAATAATCTCTCGCATTCTTTATCTTTTTGTAATAGATTACTTTTCATCTGTTCTAATTCATTTCTAGTATTATTTAAATCTAAAGTAATGCTTTCCAATTCCTGGTTTAAATGCATATTCTTTTCCATTTCTAAATTAACACTTACATCACAATTATCAAGTTTACTCTGTAGTCCCTTTATAACTTCATCTTGATCAACTATTGTTCCAAATGTTTGTTCAGCACCAAAGATTTGTACTAATTTCTCATCCATATTTTTCATTTCTTTAACGGCTATATCAATAGACATTTTTAAATATACATCTATCTCATCATTGCTTATATTGTATCTTTTAAATAATTCCTCTTTAGTAAATAGCAAATCAAAACGTTTTACCCACTCAAATAAATAATTTATTGAAAAATACAACATATACTTTTGTGGAATATCATACTTACTAACCCATTCCTGATCAATTATTACATATTCATTTTTACATTTTATAATATTTGAAAAATGTAAATCAATTAAGCCCAACTTTAATATATTTACTTTTCTCTTATTAAAATACTTCTCTTCATCTTCGTTTATAAATTTCGAAATATTTCCAAAATAAGATATAGAATCCAATATTTTTTTATAATTATCTATTTCTTGTAATATACCTTTCTTATCTTTCTTTAATGTCAATTGATAAATATATTCACACAAACATATACCATTTACATACTTGCTATAAAATCTATTATTCTTTCTATAAATTAGAGATGTTTTAAGTCCCAACTTGCCTAAATTAATTTGATTTTCAGCCACTTCTTGTAAATGTACCTTGCCACTATCATACTTTGGATACTTATATATTTCATTTTTACTATTTTGAATAGTATATATCTGATATGGTTCACTTCTATACCAACTCGTTTTTGCAAAAACAACATCACTAAAACTAGTTCTATCGTTACCAATTTCTACTAAAAAAGAATTTGAAAAGAAACCAAACATGTTATTAGTTAATAGCCCATCTAACGCTACTCTATAATCATAATTATATGTTTGTAATCCGTGATTATAATATAGCAAAGTACTTAACTCCGTATGAAGTGGTAACCTTTCATCTGTATATACAACATATGGCATTTTATAATCAGGAAATGGATAATAAAACTTGCTATACTTTATTCCACTTTCTTTAAATATATCAAGTAATTCCTGTTTACCTAAAGTTTGTATATCTTTATCTTCATACCCAATAATACCTAAATACTTTTCAGGATAATGATCTTCCATAGAACCAGCCCAATATTTAATACCATATCTGTTTTCTATGGCTATTAATATAATTCCTGATGGTTTTAATAATTTTTTTAAATTATTTAAGAAATAAACAAACGGATTATTTGAATCACTAAATCTCTTCGCATATTCAAAGACACCTATAAGAACAATATAATCAAACTTCTCCTTGAATTTAACTTTGTTTAGGTTACCAACTATCACCTCTAAATTTTTACTATCCTTATGCCTATAATAAATATTCTCTGCTCTTCTTTTTGAATATTCACACGAAACAACCTTTTTGCTTTTTTTTAAAAGTGCACCTGTTATTGCACCTAAGCCACCACCAACCTCTAGAATTGTACAATCTTTTTTAAATGGATACCAATTAATAATATTTTCTCTCACATCAGTTGTAGAATAAAAATACCCCATATCATACTTATCCGGTTTAGAACCTTTTTTATACATTTCAAGCATTTTCTCTTCAATTAAACCACTATTATATAATTCAGCATCCTCTAGATAATCATAATTTATACTTGCCATACCAAAATATCCTTTCATACACACATTTTTATTTTAACATATATTTTTATTTAATCATAACAAAAAATAGCAAAAAGCTATTTATTTTTCTTTTTGACTCTGTAAATACTTATTGCAAACCTCTTCTGGTTCTCCATCCATTATCATCTTCCCATGTTCTAACCATATAACTCTATCACACAACTTCCTAATTTGACTAATTGAATGAGATACAAATAAAACCGTTGTTCCTCCACCTATCATTTCCTGCATCTTTTTACTACTTTTTTCTTGAAATGCTGCATCACCTACTGATAGTATCTCATCAACAATTAATATATCTGGTTCAACTACTGTTGCTATAGAAAATGCTAATCTTGCCATCATACCTGATGAAAAGTTTTTAACTGGAACATCCAAAAAATCACTTAATTCCGAAAATTCAACTATTTCATCGAACTTAGAACTTATAAATTCCTTTGAATATCCCATTACTGCACCATTCAAATATATATTCTCTCTTGCAGTAAGTTCCATATCAAATCCAGCACCAAGTTCAAGCATTGGGCAAATTTTACCTAAACATGTTACAACCCCACTAGTTGGTTTCATAACACCAGCAACAACTTTTAATAACGTACTCTTTCCCGCACCATTACTTCCAACAAGTCCAACTACTTCACCTTTTTTCACTTCAAAACTAAGATCTTTCAAAGCCCAAAAATAACTTTTCTTTTTTTTCTTAAAACTCAAAAAACTAATAAATAATTTTTTTAAAGAAAAGTTTTTATCAATACCTAAATTAAATTTCATAGAAACATTCTTAATACTTATCATAAATGTCCTCCTATATATAATAGATAAACTTATCTTGATTTTTTCTAAATACTATTGTTCCAATTAAAAGGGCAATAATTGCATATCCTGCACAAAATAACCAAGATTCCAAACTTGGAACTCTATTAAATAATATTATCTCTCTTGCAAAATTTATATATTGATAAAGAGGATTAAACTTCATAACAGTCACTAGTTTAACTGGTAATATACTTATATCATACATTATAGGAGTTAAATAAGTCCACGCAAGTACCACTATACCCCATATATAAAATATGTCTCTTAAAAATACTGAAATCGCTGATAAGAAAAATCCAAAGCCAATACAAAAAATTAATAACATTAAAAAGCAATATGGAAGTAATAAATGATGGATATTTAATCCAGTTCCAGTTAATAATATAACAGCATATAAAGGTATTAATGTAATTAAAAAATTAATTCCTGAAAACAAACATTTTGATAAAGGAAATATATATTTAGGTATATATACTTTATTTATAAGTCCCATATTACCAACAACGGAAGGCATTGCTTGATTAGTCGCATCACTAAAAAAGTTAAATAATACAAGTCCAGTTTGTAAATAACATAAATAATTAACACCAGGCATACTTGCTTTAAATATATTAGAAAACACAACAGCCATTACAGCCATCATCAAAAGTGGATATAAAACACTCCACAATATACCAAGGGCACTCCTTTGGTACTTAACCTTAAAATCTCTTTTTATTAATTCCTCTAAAAGAAACGTGTATTTTTTTAAATTAAGAAAAATATTTTTAATTTTCATCTATCCATACTTCCTTTTCTATCTTGTTACATAATTATAGCAATTAATTATAACCATGTCTACTTCGATTTTTTTAGATTTTTCTTATCATATATAACATTAGTATTTATAACAAATACAATTACTAAGGCAAGTAAAACCCCATATATTATATATCCTAAATATCTATCTTTTAATACATATACAATAGATGCGATTGCAAAAAGTGCATCTACAAAATAAATAATTAAAACCGTTTGCTTTACAGAAAGATTTCTGTGTAATAATTGATGATGAATGTGAAACTCATCTCCATTTGAAATCGGTTCACCCTTTATAGTTCTTCTAATTATTGCAAACAAAGTATCAAGTATTGGTATTGCAAGAACTAGAAGAGGCACTATTAAAGACGTCATAGTTACATTTTTAAAGCCAAGAAGAGCAACTACTGCTATTATAAATCCCATAAACATACTACCAGAATCTCCAGCAAATATTTTAGCAGGATGAAAATTGTGAACCAAAAAGCCAAGTGTAGAACCAAGCATTACAAAAGTAAGAACAAAATCAAGACCATGTTTACCTTGAATAGTTGCTATTATACCTATTGTTAAAAAATATATTGAACTAATTCCACCAGAAAGTCCATCCAACCCATCAATTAAATTCATACAATTAATACAACCAAGTATAAAAAATATAGTAAGTGGATAAGAAAATATTCCAAAATCCAAATATATTCCAAAAGCACTAACATCTTTTAAAATAATTCCACCATAAATAGCTATTATTAAAGCCGCAATTAACTGTCCAGAAAACTTAACAGATGGTTTTAACTCAACAATATCATCTATTATCCCTGTCATTACTATTATAAAACTTCCAATTAGTATAGAATTCATTTGAGAACTATGCGTTCCAAATAACATATACCCAAAAAGAAATCCCAAAAATATAGCCAAACCACCCATTTTAGGCGTTGGCTTATTATGTTTATGTCTACCCCTAGGAACATCAATAGCTCCCACTTCAATTGCTATTTTTTTAATAAATGGGATTATTAAAGCAACAAAAGTAAAAGGTATAACTATCATTAACAATAATTGCAAAACAATATCTTTATTCATCCTTACACCTACTCTACATCCTTAGTATAACACAAACATCGTACAAAATGAATATTATTTTTTATTATACAAAAATACATCATCATAAAATTTAGACCTAATATTTAATTCATTATTTACATAATCTACTCCATATTCTTCAAATATCGTTTTATCACCAGAATATAAATTAGTACCCAATCCAATTCTATTTGAAGAAATAGAAACATCAAGCGCATTCAAAGTTGTAGGAAATAAATCCATTGTTGAGAATAATCTATCTTTAGTATTTTCACTTTCTCTATCAGAATTCAAAATCAAATCAAAAACGGTTCTTTCATATCCAGATATATTAGTGAAGAAATTAGGATCCATGCTCAAATGATCACCTGCTACAACAACTACTGTATCAGAATAAAAATCCTGCTTTTTAAGCCATTCTATAAAATTAAATAATTGCATACTAGCACACGATATAGAATTTGCATAATTAGAATCATATTTTATTTCACACATTGAATCCGTATAACCATCAATATGATGTGTATCTGCAGTTAATAAAGTAAAATTAAAAGGTTCTCTATTTTTTGATATACTCAATAATTTTTCCTTTGCATATGTATATAATTTCGAATCTTCAAATCCCCACCATACAAAATAGTCACTTGGAATTTTCTTTTCTTTAATTGCAGTATAATAATCATATATTTCATAATTTCCATGCTGAGTATAGTATAAATCTCTTCCAGCAAAAGACGAATCAGATCCCATCATTATATAGTTCTTATAACCATTATCTTTTAATATATCACCCAAACTATATACACCACTTAAAAAAGCAGAATTCTTTCCATACGAATTCCCATTTACTGGAATCCTTAAAGGAAGACCAGATGTTTGAGAAACCATAGCAGCAACTGTCCAACCAGCACCAGGCGTATTAATCGCACCACCATATCTATCCGTATTTGAAAAATGTGTTCCCTCATCTATTAAAGGCATTAGTTCTTCTAACAAGTTTTCTTCTTGAGCACCACCTAAATCTATAGAAAAATACGTTGATTCAAACGATTCAACCATTATATAAATCAAATTTTTCTTCTTTTCCGGAAATGTATAAGTTATATCCATAGGACTAACATAATTTTCCTCTATAAAAGGCGAATCCTTAGATTGATTTTCTAAATACTCTGTAATATTTAGTTGTTTCATATCTGTATAAACTTCAAAAAATAATAGAAATAATAAAAATACATTTACATACTTTAACATTCCTTCATGTGGTAATATTCTTATACTATGTATCTTACTTTTATTCCTTATTCCCCATTTCAAACATACTTGCTTAGAAGAAAAGTTAGTAAAAATCAATAATATCAAAAAACATACCACAACAGTAGTAACTAATGTTGGTATAAGTGCAATAACTATATAACTATTAAATAACCCAGCTTCAACTCCACTCAATGGAACTTTTAAATGAAATACAAGTTCTTCTACCTTTAAACTACCATAAGTTTTAAATGTCCAAATCGTAGTAAAACGTAATAAAAAAATCAAAAAAGCAATTACAAATAATATTATTTTTGCTACAACATTACTTCTTTTTTCTTTTGTTTTCTTTGCTAACTTCTTCATAATTACTAACCTCTACTTCAACAATCATATTTTTTCTCATAAGTAAATATACATATGGAATTAAAACAGCAATAACTGTTGAAATAATAATATATTTTAAACAAAATGAAGTAGAAAACAATTCATCATTAATTAGCTTTGTTTCAATTCCAGTATATACACACACAATAAACAACATAATAAAATTTATTATTAAGTTATAAATACCATAGTTCATAATAAAACTATACAAATTATTCTCTAAAACCTTATTTCTTTCCAAAATACCAAGAGATATAAGCGTGGGAAAAAACAAACATATAAATTGAAACATAACTTTAACCTCCTTAAACATATAAATAGTATAACAAAATAGTTTATTAAAATCTACATAACAATTCTATTTATAAAATAAAAGACACTTAAAAAGTATCTTAAATATATTTTTCTAAATCATCATTATTCCATATCGTAATTCCTAGTTCTTTTGCTTTATCATACTTACTCCCAGGATCAGTTCCTACTATAACAACATCCGTTTTTTTACTTACTGAACCAGATACATTACCCCCAACAGATTCAATTATATTTTTAATTTCATCTCTACTTCTTGATAAAGTACCCGTTATTACAAATGTTTTACCTGTTATATTAGGATTATTTAATTCTTCTTTACCTAAATAATCCATATTTAAGTTATATTTCTTTAACTCATTTATTAATTTTATATTATTCTCATCTTTAAAATAATCAACTATACTATCCGCAATAATACCACCTATATCACGAATATTACTCAAATCCTCTTTTGTACTACTTATAAGATTATCCATAGTTTTATATCTTTTTGCCAAAATCTTTGCTGTTTTTTCTCCAACTTGTCTTATACCCAAACCAAATAATAATCTTTCTAATGAATTATTTTTTGAATTTTCTATTGCATTTAACATATTAGTTACACTTTTTTCTCCATATCCCTCAAGTTCCATTATATCCTTTTTATATTTATTTAAATTATATATATCACTTACTTTTGAAATATATTTTAAATTATATAGATCCTCTATTATACTATCTCCCAATCCATCTATATTCATTGCATTTCTCGATACAAAATGTGATAATTTTTCTATATTTCTTGCTGGACATTTTTCGTTCTTACAATAATAATCTGCCTCATCTTCTTTTTTATACAAATAAGAATTACATATAGGACACTTATCTATCATTTTAAAACTCACTTCAGATCCATCTCTTCTTTCTTTTATTGGACCAAGTACTGCCGGTATAACATCTCCTGCTTTTATAATAGATACAGTATCTCCTATTTTAATATCGTGATCTATTACATATTTCTCATTATGAAGCGTTGCTTTTCTAATAGTTGATCCTTGAACTAAAACTGGTTCAAGAACTGCATTAGGTGTTATTTGACCCGTTCTTCCTACAGTAAATATTATATCAGTTAATTTTGTTAATACTTCTGTTGCTGGAAACTTATAAGCAGTTGCCCATTTAGGATACTTTGCCGTAAATCCAAGTTTTTGTTGCTCAACTACAGAATTATCTTTAATAACTATTCCATCTATTTCATATGGTAATTTACTTCTATTTTTCGTTTGATAATTAATAAATTCCATCACTCCATCAATTCCACCAACTAACTTATTATTTGGATTTGTCTTAAATCCAAGTTTTTTCATAAATTCTAATGCCTCATAATGAGTTGTTATCCCATAATCAAGTGGATTTGGTAAATGATATATAAACGTATCTAACTTTCTACTTGCTGCCACCTTAGAATCCAACTGTCTAATAGAACCCGCTGCAGCATTTCTAGGATTTTGTAAAAGTGGTAATCCATTTTCTTCTCTATTCCTATTAATTTCTTCAAATACACTTTTACTCATATATATTTCACCACGAACCTCTATATCTATCGGCTCATTTATTCTAAGAGGTACAGTTTTAATAGTTTTAACATTATTAGTAATATCCTCACCAACTACACCATCACCTCTTGTAGCAGCACTTACTAATTTGCCCTTTTCATATATTAAAGACACTGATAAACCATCTATTTTAAGTTCACAAACATACTCTGGACTAAAACCCTCTTTTCTTATTCTCTCATCAAAAGCCCTTATTTCGCTTTCATTAAATACATTACTAAGTGACATCATAGGTATTTTATGTGTTATCTTTTCAAATTCATCTAATACTTTCCCACCAACTCTATGTGTTGGAGAATCCTCCCTAACATATTCTGGATATTCACTTTCTAAATCAAATAATTCTCTTATATACTTATCATATTCCTGATCAGTTATAATTGGTTTATCTAGTGTATGATAATTATAATCTGCTTCATTAATAATATTAACAAGTTCATCTACTCTTTTTTTTACATCCATTTCATCACCTCTTAAATAAGATATTTTAATTTAACATCATTTTATTCAAGTTTACTTTTATTTCCACAAATTACTATTATATTCCCCTTCTTCAACTATATTTTTTATATATTCAACCACATCATTCTTATCTTCCTTATAAGTTACACCAACCCACTTAGAGTTAGTTTTAATTACAGATACGTTGCAATATCCCTCTTTAATACCTTTTGAAAGTACTGATGGAATTAAATATTCACAACTATCTAAGTTATCTTTATTCTCATCTAAAAATTTCTTAAAGTTATCTTCTATATACTTAAATATATTTGGCGTAAATGACATCATATTCATAGATACTAAAGTATCATTAGTTATTTTATATTCATTATTTGTAACAAGTGACGTCGCATAAATATCATTATTCCTTTTTTCAATTACACTCTCATCTAAACTAACTAAGTGATTATCATGTAATACACATACTCCTCTTTTTACTGTTCCATTTAAAGTAAGAGTATTAATAACTTTATATCCAACAAGTCCAAATTCTTCTTTACTACCATCATGTTTTTTATCCATGAATTCACTTATTACCCTATATGCATCTTTCCCATAAAAATCATCTGCATTTATAATAGCAAATGGCTCATTTATCACATCTTTTGCACATAATATCGCATGTGCTGTACCCCATGGTTTAATTCTATTATCAGGAACACTATAACCACTTGGTAAATTACTTAACTCTTGAAATACATATTTAACATCTATTTTATCTTCTATTCTTTTACCAATAGTTTCTCTAAATATTTCATAATTTTCCTTTTTTATAATAAATACTATCTTATTAAAACCACATCTTATAGCATCATATATACTATAATCAATTATAAATTCACCACTTGGTCCAACTGGTTCAAGTTGTTTAAGCCCTCCAAATCTACTTCCCATTCCTGCTGCTAAAATTAATAAAGTTTTATTCATAAAATCCTCCTATATTTTTTTCAAACCCTTATATGTAGTTAATATTTTCTTTATTCCTACTTTAAATGCAATCGTTGCAACACTTTTTTCTAAACTAACAACTATACCATTTCCATACGCATTATGATTAACATGATCTCCTACTTTAAGTTCTAAATCATTATCATTAAAATTATCTTTTTTATTTATCTTTATTTCCTTTGTACTCTTATTCTCTTCAAATAACTTTTCTATATCTTCTTGATTTATTTCCTCAATAAATCTACTTGGCAAATTAGATTTTATTTGCCCAAATAACATTCTACTTCTCGCATTTGTTAAATACAATACTTTTTTAGCCCTTGTTATTGCTACATAAAATAATCTTCTTTCCTCTTCTAACTCAGATTCATCAAACATTGAGTTACTATGTGGAAATAACCCTTCTTCAAGACCAGTAATAAATACCACATCAAACTCAAGTCCTTTTACCGCATGCATAGTCATAAGTGTTACCACTTCATCACAATCACTTGCTTCTTTTACATCACTTATTAAAGATATTTCTATTAAAAATTCTTCTAAAGTTGCACCCGGATTATAATCCTCGAAATTTCTTGCTATTGATTTAAACTCCTCTAAGTTTTCCAACCTAGATTCATTTTCAATAGTTTTTTCTTTATATTCATCTTTAAGTCCAGATTCATCTAATACAAGTTCAACCAAATCCACAAATGATTTATCTTTCATTTTTTCTTTAATATCTAATATTAAATTTTTAAATGCAAGTTCTTTACCACTAGTTATCGAATCAAATATACTAACATTATTTTCATTTGCATTCAATTCTAATTTTTCTATTGTTTTAGCACCTATACCTCTTTTAGGAGCATTCATTGCCCTTATTAAAGACACATCATCCTTCTCATTATTTATAAGTCGCAAATATGCAACTAAATCTTTTATTTCCTTCCTATTAAAATAAGCATAAGATCCAACTACTTTATAAGGAATAGTATTTTCAATAAAGCCCCTTTCTATAGATTGAGATTGAGCATTAGTTCTATATAAAACAACCATTTCCTTATAAAGAATTCCTTCACTCTTAAACTTCTTTATAGTGTTTATTATATTTAATATTTCATCTTTTTCATCATAGCATCTTAGATATTTTATTTTTGAACCCTTACCATTTAAAGTCCATAAATGTTTATCCTTTTTCTCCTTATTATTTTTAATAACACTATTAGCTGCCTCTAATATAGTTTTAGTTGATCTATAATTTTGTTCTAATAATATTACCTTTGCATTCTTATAATCCTTTTCAAAATTAAGTATATTTTTATAATTTGCGCCTCTCCACGAATATATACTTTGTGACTCATCACCAACTACACATATATTCTTATACTTATCACTTATCATTTTACTAAGCAAATACTGTGCCTCATTAGTATCCTGATACTCATCTATAAAAACATATTTATACCTATTTTGATAATGTTCTAATGCTTCTTTATCCTTCCTAAATAATTCAATAGGTAACATAAGTAAATCATCAAAATCAACTGAACTATTCCTTTTTAACTTTTCTTCATATTTCTTATATATCTTTACTACATCTTCATCATAAGGAGTTCTCGCAAAAACTTTAAAACCCTCTGGATTTAAAAGCTCATTCTTAGCACCACTTATCTTATTCTTTATTGCCCTTGGAATATATTTTTTTTCATCCAAATTTAACTCCTTTATTATTTTTTTAATAAGAGATATACTATCCGATTCATCTATTATTGTAAATGTTCTATCTAACCCAAAAAAATCATAATATTCCTTAATAACCCTTAATCCAAATGAATGGAATGTTGAGATTTGCATTCCTTTTATATCTTCTTCTATTAAATTATGTAATCTTTCTTTCATTTCCTTTGCAGCTTTATTAGTAAAAGTTATTGCAAGTACCTCCCATGGTTTTGCTTTTCCTTGTTCCAATAAATAAGCAATTTTATACGTTATTACCCTTGTCTTGCCTGAACCAGGACCTGCCAATATTAAAAGAGGACCATCTGTTATCTTTACTGCCTCTAATTGCGTTTCATTAAGTGTATCTAAATTCATTTTTCCTCCTTATTTTTGTTTTACCTTTTTCCTTTTTTATTAGTGCATTCATAAACTCTTGCTTCATAATATTGATATTATTTTCTATAACTGCAGTCATCATCATACTTTTATTCATTCTAGAATAATCAAGCTCAAGATCAGGAAGCTTTAATACTTTATTTAAATGAAGCACATATTCCCTAAAAAACTCTCTTTCACATCTTCCATTACCCTCACGAAATGGATGAGCAATATTTATATCAAGATAATAACCAGCCAGTTTTTCTGCATATTCATCCATTGATGAAACTTTAGGTAATTCACTCTTCATCTCTTTTAATATCTTATCTAACTCTGGTTCAATATATTGACATCTTGCAAAATAAGTACCACCCTTTGTAATATCAACATTTCTTATCTCTCCTGCAAAAGGATATACTTCCTCAAACAAATATTTATGAATACCCAAATAATGTTTCAAAGAAAAATCTCCATTATTTGGTCTTATATTTAAGGCCAATAATTTAGACGCAACATGAGCCCTCTCATAGGTAGATAAATTTTTTTCATTTCTTATGCCCAAATTATTTATCAAAACATTTGTTCCCTTATAACAATACGGATCTTGAAACTCTCTCATTTCTTCTTCTTTCCACATAATCTTATATACTCTTCCTTATCTATTTCTTTAAGTGCATACCGAAACAAAGCGTTCTTTTCTTCATCAGACAAATTTTCATCCTCAAAATCAAGCCCTATAGATGCAGAAATTTCTTCTATCTTTTTTCTCAACTCATCTTCCATCATATTACACCTCCTTTTTATTGTACCATACTAGAATGAAAAAAGTTAAACTTAATTAACTATTTTTAAGTATTACATCTAATTTTACTTATTAGTATATTAAATATATTCCCTAATTCTTTCTATATCCCCTTATTGCTATATATCAAATAAAAAAATAGCTAAACTTAATTAACTATTTTCTAATGTTACATCTAATTTTACTTTAACTTCTCGTACTTTATTATCTCTCAAATATTTGATAGTAATTGTATCTCCTACACTATATTTATATAATATAGCTCTAAAATAAGCAATGTTAGTTACTTCATCATCATTTATTGCAAGAAGTACATCACCCTTTTTCAAAGATGCTTTACCAGCAGGAGAATTTTTTACTACTTCTACTACTACTACTCCATTTTCAATAGATGAATCAATAGTTATACCATTCTTATACAATAAATATTGATTATCAATATCAAGCATACTTACTCCTAATAAAGGTCTTTCTATTTTCTCACCTTTTTCCAATTTTTCTGATATTGATTTAACTAACTCAATTGGTATAGCAAAACCCATACCCTCTATTTTACTCTCAACTAATTTCATAGAATTTATTCCAATTACTTCACCATTAATATTAACAAGTGGTCCACCACTATTTCCTGGATTAAGTGCCGCATCTACTTGAAGAACTTCCATAACATATTGATTATTAGTACTTGAACTAACAGTTACAACTCTATCTTTTCCAGATATTATTCCTTTTGTAACACTTCCCATATAATCTTTTCCAAGTGGAGATCCTACAGTAAATACTGTATCTCCCAAGTTAGTTTCTTCACTACTTCCAAACTCTGCAACTTGTAAAACATCTTCATCAATCTTTAAAACAGCTATATCAGTATACTCATCAGCCCCTAATATCTTAGCTTCCACAGTTTCACCTTTAATATTAGTTATATAAACCTCATCACAACCATCTATTACATGATAATTAGTTAATATATATCCAGAATTATCATCTTTCTTATATACAAAACCACTACCACTACCTATTGTATTACCATTTTTTAATGACTCTATATAAACAACAGAATCATACACCTTATCAATAGATTCTTTCAAAGTATCCTTTTCACTTAAACTAACTGTTCTGATAGTTTTTTCAAGTACCTTCGTATCAAACAATCCACAATAATTTAATGTAAGCAATGTTCCTATCACACCAATTGCTATTGAGATTACGATTGTTATAGTATATTTTACTTTTTCTTTCATATGTCCTCCCTTATACATATAATACTATATCACAAAAATTATGGGAATTTTATAAAAAATGTGTGTAAAATATGTTAAATAAACATTTTTATTACTTAAAACAATTAATTATCCTTTTTAATACTAAACTCTTACTATATTTAAAACTATTATAATAATTAGTTATTTGACTATAAATATAACAACAATTCTTATTATCATAATTTTTTATAATATACTTAATTCTCTTTCTTATTCTAAAAATAGTAAATTTACTTATTTTAACAATCGTTTTATTATTAATAACCTTAAACTTATAACCTAAAAAATTAAATCCAGAATCACTTTCATATATCTTTGTCTTCTTATAACTTATACTCTTTTTCTAACTTTTCACTTATATCTAGCAAACACTTCTTAAGATAATTCTTATCATAATGAATTAAAATATAATCATCCATATACTGAATAAAATCCACCATTCCTTCTTAATATTAATTCATTCATTTTTACTTCCTCCTTCTAAAAAAAAGCACTAGTAAAAGAATAAACCTATACTAGCACTTACCATTTTACAAAAGTTAATAGACAGTTACGTATAACTAATCATCTCTATACTCATTTTAGATTTCTCAAGGATAAATTCTGTTCCTTATAAGTACTCATCTATAAGTAATTAAACCCATAAATACAAACAAATAAAGAGCTAGAAACGGGAAAAACCGCATTAGCATTCGAAGCATTGTTGTTGCCAGCATTCCCATCGCCATTCACATTCCACACATTGTTAGCATTCGAACCATTAGCATTAGGAGATTTAATGAATTTACCCTATAACAACTAATTACTAGTTATTACCTCAAATATTTTATATAGATAAGATAACTTCAAATATTTCATATAATTATTTTTATTATATTTCTTATCTTCATATACACTTAAGTTATCTAACACCACATAATTTATTTTATATTTATCCAAATAATTTAAATTACATTTACTATACTCAAATTTAAAGTTAATATATTTTAGTAACTGTAAGTCCCTATCAAAACTTATATATCTATTCTTACCTTTAACTAAAATTATACTTCTCTTATTAAATCTTTTTAATAAACTATATCTACTATATGCACCTTTTATTTTCATAATTTAAAATCTGGTGCCCCACTCTAGTCCCTACCCAGTTTGGGACACTCTCACGAATCACTTTTATTAAGCACCTGCTTTTAATATATATGGATTACTACTTGTTCCATTACCACTCTCTATGAGGATATTAGATTTTAGATATATGGTTGGGAAAGCGAAAAGCGGAAGAGCAGCGCCGTAGCTGTTGACATCACCACCATACACACCCCAGACAGCGCGGGCAAAATCAGGATTAGCATCAGGCGACAACATCCACGTATCTTGTCCATAATGCATCCAGTTATTATTTTTACATTTATATGTAGATGATTTATCTATCTTTGTATTGCAATCATTTTCACTACTTGCATATGCATAGTCTGTTATATATGGTAGTGCAATATAGCCAGTCCATGTAGTTGTTCTTTCTACTGTATCATCACAAAGTCTACCACCTGTACATATTTTTCCGTTTACTGTTCCTCTTTCTGCTTGGTAAAATTTAATGGTATCTAAAGTTTTTGTTGTACTATCATATACATCATCCCTATTTATTGCGCCAGTATTCCATATATGGTTATCTATTAGCGCTTTAGATGTTTCATCTAATCTATTTGTTGGACATGTAGTTGTTTGGTTATCATAACTACTATAACATGTTACTGTTGTTCCTCCATAATACATTGTATTTAAGTAATTCTTTAAATCTGCTTGACTCCATTCATTTACACCAAAACCGTCATTTATACTTGATTCACTACTATCCCATGATATGCGTCCTAATGATTCATTTCTTACTAACTTAACATTATTTCCAAATACTCCTATTATTCTCCATAACTCATCATTAAATCTTACATAGTTATTTGGATTACTTCCATAATATCTTATATTTTGATCA
>ERZ827168.1192-NODE-1192-length-37194-cov-9.793290_pt1 | contig 37194 bp, 32 predicted proteins | sample MGYA00519868_ERZ827168 | MGnify/ENA primary metagenome ERZ827168 (study PRJEB31778, sample SAMEA3449271) | human gut metagenome | biome: human gut; feature: human-associated habitat; material: faeces | place: United Kingdom | collected 2010/2012 ...
ATTCTTCCGACAACCAGCGCGAGGAATCCATCGAAGGACAAATCCGCGAGTGTACAGCTTTCGCGGAGAAGAACGACCTCACCATTCTGAAACATTATATCGACCGCGCCTATTCCGCACGGACAGACCACCGCCCCGCGTTTCAGGAGATGATTAAAGACAGCGACAAGCACTTGTTCGATATGGTCATCGTCTGGAAGCTCGACCGCTTCTCCCGCGACCGTTACGACAGCGCCCGCTATAAGGTGCTTCTCAAGAAGAACAACGTCCGCGTCGTTTCCGCAACCGAGGTGATTTCTTCTGGCGCAGACGGTATCCTGCTGGAATCCGTCTTGGAGGGTTTTGCAGAGTATTATTCTGCCGATCTCGCCGAAAAGGTGACGCGCGGTATGACAGAGAACGCTTTGAAATGCAAATTCAACGGCGGTTCAATGCCCATCGGCTATGTGATTGACGAGGAACAGCATTTCCAAATCGACCCGCTGACTGCTCCCTTCGTTCTGGAAGCCTTCAAGCGCTATATTGAAGGAGCAACCATGAAGGAACTGATCGACTTTTTTAATGAAAAGGGCATCAAAAACAAAAGCGGCGGAGATATCAATTACAACAGTATTCAGCGCATGTTGAACAATCGACGCTACATCGGCGAGTACGCCTTCCGCGATATCGTTGTGCCTGACGGCATCCCAGCCATCGTTCCGAAAGAACTCTTTGACCGCGTACAGGCTAAGCTCGCCAAAAACAAGAAATCCCCTGCCCGTCATAAGGCAGAGGAAGATTATCTGCTGACCACCAAACTGTTTTGCGGCTGCTGCGGTGCATATATGTGCGGCGAAAGCGGGAAGGGCCGCAGCGGCGAAGTTCATCGCTATTACAAATGCGTATCCATCAAAAAACGACGTGCAATCTGCAACAAAAAATCGGTTCGCAAGGATTGGATTGAAGATATCGTCGTGAACGCAACCATGAAGATGCTGATGAACGACACGACCATTGACGCGATTGTTGCCGCCCTTATCGCTTTGCAGGATGCAGAAAACGTCAATCTTCCGCTGTATGAAAAGCAGCTCAAAGAAACTAACGTCGCCATCAACAACCTGCTCAACGCCATTCAAGCGGGAATCCTCAATCGTTCCACCAAGGAACGCTTTGACCAGCTCGAAGCCACACGCGACGAGCTGGAAAACAAAATCGCCGCAGAAAAGTTAGCGAAGCCCCGCATTACCGAAGAACAGTTGCGCTTTTTCCTCGACCGCTTCCGCAAACTCGATGTACGGCAGCTCTCACACCGCCGAATGTTGATTGATACATTCGTCAATGCGGTTTTCCTTTATGATGACAAACTGGTTCTGACCTACAATTTCCGCGAAGGAACAGAAACAATCACGTTCGACGACCTGAAAAACAAGCTGGGAGAAGGATTTTCGGGTTCGGATATGAGTTCGGTCGCTGCACCAAAACAAGGATTCTAGCAATAGCTAGAATCCTTTAATTTTTCCTTATATTACAAAGGAAAATCGGTTTAAAAATCTGATAACTTATTAAAGCAAATTTAAGTAAATTATCATTGTTTTTAGTGAAATTATGTCTCGGATTATGACACGGAATTATGCTTTGCGCACCTCGTCATTCAGGCGCTCAGCCTCGCGGCGGGTGATGCGCTCCCAGCCGTCACTAGCGGACAGCTCAGCGCCGCCAACGGTATAGCGGAGGCTGTACTCGTTGGAAAAGTCGCGGGGGTATCGCACAAAGTAGGCACGGCGGGCGGTGGTGGCGGTAGTAGTAGCGTTCATGGTTTCCTCTCTTTCTGCCCCCGGTGGGGGCTGTCGCAGTTTGTGCCTCTGTCCTTTTGATGGCCTTAGTATATCACAAATTAACGTTAATGTTAATATCAGCGTATTCGGCAAAGATTAACGTTAATGTTAATGCTGCTTTTGTGCAGAATGTACACATTGACGTGAATTTTGCTCTGTGGTATTATAGTGGTATCATATAAGTATAGAGAGGGGGAAGCTCATGCCGTGCACAGAGGCGCAGAAGAAAGGCAATGCTGCCTATAATCGGCGGCAGGATAACATTATGATTAGACCTAGCAAAGCAGAGGGCGCGCGCATTCGCGCTGCTGCTGCTGCTGCTGGGCTATCTGTCCAGCGGTACATACTCGACACGCTCCGGCCACATCTGCCGCCAGATGACGCAGACCAGGCCGACACCTGACACTTCCACCCCGGCGGGTTTGCCCTCGTCGGGGCTTTTTTGCTCTCGCATGCGGGGAGTGGATCGGAAGTGAAGCTGCTGCTGTGGGTCTGTCACTCCTGTCATGGTGTGTCACTTGCGCCACGCTTGACAATATGATATTGTATAATCGCCTTTCTGCGGCGACGTGCTGGCGTGCTCACAATTGGGCGCGGGCTGGATTATATGACCGGCTGACGGATGCGGACGATCTGACAGGCGGATAGCTGGCGCATGATATGGAGAGGGCAGGCCGACGGGCAGACGGTAGAGGCCGACGACGGACGCGGGGAGGCATGGACGCAGGGGAGGCTTCACCGCGCGCCGATCTGGGCGGGGGGGCTGGGGGCTGATCCTATCAGATGAGACCGACCAGCCGCTGATGGCGGGCAATCCCTCATTATACGGTAGAGACTGCGCCGGGATGCTGGGCAATTATGCCGCAGATTATGCCGCGCGCGAGCTGTTCGCGGCAGAAAAGTCAACATTATATAGGATAGTTTGACGGAGGATAGCGGGTTACTAACCCGCTATCCGCACCAAACGCCAAAAATCCGAACCCGGCTTCCGTTTATTTCGGAAGGGGGTTCGGATTTTTTCATATCTCCGAGGGCGTCTCAGCAGCCGCCGCAGGGATGGGTGATGCCGTCGCGGCTATGGCTGTTCTGGCTCGGGTCTTTCATGCACAGGTGCACCGCCGTCGTCGTGAACGCGCGCGGCAGGGCGAGGATGTTCGGGTTCGGCCCGACGATCTTCTTCTTCGCGTCTTCGAGCGCTTCTTCAAACGTCGCGCGGGTCTTGAGCCCCATGCCGCGGGCGATGCCCGGCTCGCGCGCACCGACGATGTAGATGGCGCTGGTGTTCATCTCCGCGATGTGGCCGCAGGACATCATCGAGAAGCCGTGGAACGGGTGGAACGCATTGGCGAAGCGATACTTGCGGATGTATTCCTCGTTCGTCGCGAAATACTCGCCGTAGCGGTTCATGTCCGGCAGGGTCTGCATGTAGTCGTGCTGGAACATGTCGTACAGCTCGCGCAGGTACGGCCAGCGCTCGTCGTGGAAATAGCCGTCGCAGATGCTGGACACGATGAACACGCAGCGGTCGGAGAGGATGCGCTTGTGGCGGATGACCTGCGCGGAGAGCGCCTGCATCATCTGAATCGGGTTGGTACCCATGCCGTTGCCGTAGTGGAAGTTCGTCGGCATGCCGAATACGACGACATCGTACTTCTTCTCTGCCCAGTGAACATAGGTGCGCTTATCCGCAACTTCCCAGGAAATGGGCTGCATCTCCTTGGCATAGCCGGAGAAGATGGCGATCTGGCGGCTCTTGCTGTCCAGCACCGCGTCGCAGCAGAAGAACTTCTTGCCCATCTTCTCTTCCATGAACATGCCCTGCTGATCGAACTTGTTGCGCATCTCGCTGTGGGTGGAGACGGGCACGAAGTCCGCGCGATGCATGACCTGCGGCACATGGTGCGCGGAAATGGAGCGCCAGTGGGAAATGCCCGTAGCGCAGTGCTTGTAGCCGCCGGAGTAGCCGCCGTAGGGGTTGCCCTGCGTATGGCCGATGAGGATCGCGACGTCCGCATCGTAGACGTACTTGTTCATAATGACGTGGTCGCCGTGATCGGTATAGCCCAGATCGACGAGGTGCTCGTAATCCTCGCTGTCGTGGCTGGTGATCTGGCCGGTGTAATAGAACTCATTAAACAGCTCGTCGCCGAGGATGGTCTTCATCTCCGGCACGCTGGTGCGCGGATGCAGACCGTTGGAGAACAGCAGCAGGATGTCCTTTTTCTCCACGCCGACGGAATACAGCTCGTCGATGCAGGCGCGGATGGCGACCTTGCGGTGGCTGGTCGGCTGATTGCCGCCCTTGACGATATCCGGGATGATGATGACGACGGTGCTGCCCTTGTGCGCCAGCTCGCGCAGCGGCTTCATGCCAATCGGGTTGCGGATGCTCTTGAGCGTCTCGCCATACAGGGTATCCCAATCCTGCGGCAGGCACTTGGGGTCGGGCACGGTCTCGCCCGGCACGAAGATATCGGTGTTGTCCGGCAGATTGGCGCTCATCAGGCCCTGCCCATATTCAAAATCGAGCTTCATCTTTCTTCTCCTTTACGCTGGGCTGCTGCCCAGACTCCCTTCTTCGATTCGCGGTGGTTTGAATCATCTTTACATCCATTTATCGCAGCGCGATAAATGAAGGGGAAGGTCAAGGGAACTCAGTTCCCTTGCGGGCGTTTGAGGGCAGAGCCCTCATCGCTTCTCATTTGCCCAGATACCGGCGGATGATGTCGAGATACTCGTCGGGATAGAAGCCAATCTCGCCGCTGAAGCGCGTCAGCGCGATCAGGCCGCCGTCGATCTCGTCAATCGAGGCCAGCATGGCCGCGTTGTCCTGCTTGAGGCCGCCGCCGTATACCACGTCCAGCCCGCCCGTGCGCGCCTTCACAAAGCGCGCGATCTTGGTGATGTAGGGCTTGTCCGCCGGGGTCTTGCCCGGTCCAATCGACCAAATCGGCTCGTAGGCGATCACGACCCTGCGCTTGTCCACGCCGTCAAGGCCGATGTCGAGCTGCGCGCCGAGCACATTCTCCCAATCCGCCTGCTCCTCGCTCTTTTCGCCGATGCAGTAGAGCACCGTCAGCCCGGCCGCCTGCGCGCACTTGATCTCCTGGTTGAGGATGCGGCTGACGGCCTGCGCCGCCGCCTGACCCGTCACGCCCGCCTCGGCCAGAATCCCCATCTTGTCGTTGCGCTCCTCGCAGTGGCCGATCAGCGTGCTCGCGCAGCCCATCTGCGCCGCGGCGTTCGCCGGGCGGTTCGTCGTGAACGCGCCAAAGTTGCCGCCCACCGCCGTATCCGCGCGATAAACGCCCTGACAGCCGAGCTGCACCGGGCTGTTTTCCGTCTTCGCCGCGGCCGCGCCCAGCAGGTGCGCCTCCGGCATGTACATGACAAACTCGACCTCGGCGGGGTCATACGCCGTCAGCGCGTCCTGCGTGCCGGAAACAATCGTCCTGCCCCAGTCCTTCATCGGGGCGAGGCGGTTCACGCCGCCCTTCTCCGGGCTGATGTCGAACCGCTTGAGGTTCAGAAAAATATGCTTCATATCAAATGCCCGCCTTCTTATAGCGCTCGGCCATCTGCTCGCAGGTCACAACCTCGATCAGGTGGCTCTTGCGGTAGCTGCCAAACTGCACCAGCAGCGGCGCGATGGATTCCGTCACGCCGTCCTTCATGCAGTCCACGACCTTCTGCACGTGCGCGTCCGGCACCGTGCCGAGGGTGATCGTGTCCATGATGGAAGCGACGTAGTTGCGCGGGTCAAAGTTCTTCGGGTTCTTCTTCAAATCCTTGTAGAGCTGGCCGATGGAAGCGCTCTCGCGCAGCTCCGGCTCGTTTTCAAACAGCTCCAGCAGGTTGCGCGTGCAGGCCAGACGGATATCCGTATCCACGTTGATCTTGTTGATGCCGCAGTGCGCCACATCCACAAGCTGCGCCACGTCGATGCCGAAGGCGTTTTCGAGCTGGCCGCCCAGCGCGTTGATGCCCTGAACGTATTCCTGCGGCACGGTGGAGGAGCCGTGGCTGACCAGATAGCCCTCGATGCCCTCGTGCAGCATGCACTCCTTCGTCGCAATCGCGATTTCGCGGCGGATCTTCGTGTCCTTGCCCTTGTTCGCGCCGTGGCAGGTGCCGTAGCTGATGGCCAGCGCGTCGCAGCCGGTCTTCTTGAAGAAATCGACCGCCTGCATCGGGTTGGTGTAGGTGCTCGTCGCGGAGAACACGTGATCCTCCACGCCCGCCAGCACGCCCAGCTCGCCCTCGACGCTCACGCCGTAGGGATGCGCCAGCTTGACGACCTCGCGGGTCAATTCAACGTTCTGCTCGTAGGGCAGGCTGCTGCCGTCGATCATCACGGAGGTGTAGCCGCCGTCGATGCAGGCCTTGACGCTCTCGATGCTCTTGCCGTGATCCAGATGCAGCGCAATCGGCACCGGGCTGTCCGCGCCGTATTTCTTCACCGCGTCGCCGATGCGCTTTGCGCCGACCCTCTTGGCCTCGAGCGTGCCGTGCATGAAGTCCAGTTCGCCGCCCATAAAGGCGTTGGAAGCCTCCGCGCCCTGCAAAATCGCGCCCGAATGGAGCAGCTCGTGGATTCGAACCGCCGCCTCAATCTGCCCCACGCTGTTCATGTTAAACGCGCCCTGGCCATAGCGGTATTTGTCGGCCGCCGCCAGAATCGCTCTCATCGGTACGAGCATATCGTTCACCTCATCAAAAAATTGGGTTGCGAAAACGAATCCCTCTTCAAAATCCGTTTTCTTTGTTCAAAAACCGTCCACGTTTACCGTGTAATTATAGCAAAAATCACCGGTTCGCGCGAGTATGAAATTGCGCCATCCCTTTTAGGCGGTATAGATCACGCGCCCGAGTCCCACGGTCGTCACGACGTTCAGCGCATCGTCGAGCAGCACCATGTCCGCGTCCTTGCCGACCTCGATGCTGCCCTTTCGGTCGTCCATCCGCAGCGCCTTCGCCGGGTTGGCGGTCATCAGCGGGATCACGTCCTGCACAGGGCGACCGGTGAAGGCCACGATGTTCCTGAGCGCCTGCGCGAGCGTCAGCGTGCTGCCCGCGCGAACGCCGTTCGAAGCAAGCACCGCGTCCCCATCCCGGACGACCACGTCGTTCACGCCGAGCTTGTAGTTGCCGTCCGGCAGACCCGCCGCCATGATGCTGTCCGTGATGGCGATGACCCGATTCCAGCCCTTGCACTTGAGCAGCATGCGCACCGTGCCGGGATGCAGGTGCCGCCCGTCGCAGATGGCCTCGCACCAGCAGTCGCTTTCCAGCGCCGCGCCCATGATGGCGGGCTGATGCTGGTGGAACAGGCGCATCGCGTTGAAGGTGTGCGTGACGCACCGCGCCCCGCGGCGGATGGCCTCCATGCTCGTGTCGTAATCCGCGCCGGAATGGCCGATGGCCACCGTCACGTCTTGGCTGATTTTACCGATCATGTCCACCACGCCGGGCACCTCCGGCGACACGGTGATGTAGCGGATCACGCCCGGAAACCGGTTCTGATACGCGCGCAGCAGCTTCTCGTCGCCCTCGCGCAGCAGCGCTTCCGGCATGGCGCCCTTGTATTCCTTCGCGAGGAACGGCCCTTCCAGATGCGCGCCCAAGAGCTGCGCGCCCATGCCCCGGTCGCTCATCACATTGGCAATCGCGCCGAGGCATTTTTCGGTGGTCTCCGGCGTATCGGTCAACACGCTCGCGTTGAACGCCGTCACGCCCTGCGTCGCGAAGAACGCCGCAATCCTGCGCAGTCCCGCCTCGTCCGCCGCGTTCACATCCACGCCCGCCGCGCCATGCGTGTGCACGTCGATGAACCCCGGCACAAGGCGCAGGCCGTCCGCCTGAATGACGCGCGCTTCCTCATCGGTCAGGTTTTCGCCGATCTTCGCAATCAACGCGTCCCCGCAGAGCACGTCGGCGCGCACGAACTGCCCGTTCTGATAAACGCGCGCATTTTGAATCAGGAGCTTATCCATGGAGACGTTCTCCCCTCTTAAAACGGCTGCTTCGCAGCGTTCGCGTTCACAATAATCATCGCATCCGGATGGCGCTGAATCAGCGTCGCCGGGAAGTGCGCGCTCACCTCGCCGTAGGCCGCCTGACGCACCACCGAGCGGTGCCAATCGCGGAAAACGCCCAGACGAATCTTCTTCGCGCCCAGAATCTCCGCCATGCCGATGGTCACGGCCTTCTTGGGCATCGCGTCAATCGCGCCGTTCAAATCGCCGATGGCGTTGGCGGTGCGCGTCTCGCGGCTGATCGCCAGCACGCGCGTGTGCAGCGCCGCAAATTCCTCCGGCGTCAGCTCGTCCTGCGATTCGTTGAACGCCAGATGGCCGTTGATGCCGATGCCGCCGAACGCGATATCCACGCCGCCCAGCTCGTCGATCACCTTGGCGATGTGATCCGGGTCATGCGGATCGGGGAAGATGCGCTGATTCTCCGGCATCACCAGCTCCGGGTCGATCCTGCTGTAAACCGTGCGGTTCATAAAGCCGTGGAAGGAGAGCGCGCTGCTTTCGTCAATCCATTCCCCGTCGTCAGTCAGATACTCGTCCATGTTGATGAACCAGCAGTTTTTCAGGCTCAGCCTGCGCTCGTTGACCAGCCGCACGAAAATCGGATACTGCCCCACCGGACCGACCGGGCAGATGAACACCGTGCGGCGGCCGACAGCGTTGTTCTTTTCGATCTCGTTTACCATTTCCAGCGCGATTTCATAAAACACCTCGCCGGAATCGCCCAGCTTGAGCAGCGGCACCTTCGCGTTTTTGCCCAGCTCCTCCGCGGAAATCTGATAATAATTCATGTTCATCATGTTCCTCCTTGATGTTTTTTCAATATGTTTAAGATGTTTGAGATGTTTGAATTATTTGAGCAAAAAGCAAATTCTGCATAAAATGCGCGACGTATCGTTTAAACGTCAAATAACCCGATCAAAGAGCTCCCTCCTTGAGGGAGCTGGCACGGCGTAGCCGTGACTGAAGGAGTCAGGCATCGCGCGCCCGTTATCGGAATTTGTGCAAAATTTCAGCTTTGCTCGTTTACGGTTAAAACAAATGCTCTACGCCCAGTTCGTGTATCATTTCAACAATTTCCTTGGTTCTCGCGCAGCCGAATTTGCGCAGCAGCCCCTTGATCTGGGTTTTGACCGTCACCACCTCGACGCACCGCGCCGCCGCGATATCCTTGACCTTCATCCCGTCGAGCAGGTAGCGCACAAGGCTCCGCTCCGCCGGGGTCAACTGGGACACGTTGTTGATGAAAAACAGCAGGCTCTTTTCCGAGCGGCGCAGGCGGGAATACTCCTTGAGCACCATGTGCTGCACCCGCGCGTCGAGCATCGGCTCGCCCTCGTAGGCCTTGCGGATGTGTTCAAGCAGCTCCTCCTCCGCGCAGCCCTTGACGACGTAATCCACCGCCCCCGCGCCCATGGACATGAGAATCATGTTCTCCGTCTCGTGCGCGGTCAGGAAAATCACGATGGTGTCCGGCTTCTCGGCCAGAATGTTTTCCGCGGCGCGAATCCCCGCCGTCGTGTTCTCCATCTCGATGTCGATGAGCAGCACGTCAAAGTCAAGCCGCGCGGCCATCTCCTCGACCTGCGCGCCGCTCTGCGCCGCGCCGACCACCTCCATGTCCGCCTGCGCGCCGAGGGTGTCGCAAAGATCCTCCCGAAGCAGCTCGAAATCATCCGCAATCAGTATCTTCATCATTTCATCACCTGTCCTGCACATATTTGGGCAGAAGCACGAAGAAGGATGTTCCCCGCCCCGGCTTGCTCTCCACCCGCAGACTGCCCACATGCGCCCGCACAATCGTGCGCACGTGATAAAGCCCCATGCCCCAGCTCGTATTGCTGTTTTTGGATGAATAAAACGGTTCAAAAATCTTTTTCTGCTCGGCCTTGGTCATGCCGCATCCCTCGTCGCGAACCTCCAGCACGACGTACAGTCGCTCCCGGCTGCTCGACAGCCGGATCGGCCTGTCCCCGTGCCCCGCGTCCACGTTCGCTTCCCATGCGTTGGTCAGCAGGTTATACAGCGCCTCGCTCAGGTAGTTGCCGTCCGCCAGCACCGTCTCGCTCTCGTTTAACCGACATTCCAGCAGCGCATCCGGGTATTTGCGCTTGAATCGCTCCAGCGTCGTCTCCCGAATCTGCCCCAGCGTCGTCGGCACCAGCGTCACGGACTTGTTTTTGACCGTGCGATACAGCTCCTCGCTGCGCGAAATGAGCATTTCGTTGCTCTCCTGAAGCTGCTTCACGCAGGCGCGGACGCGGCTCAGGTCGGGCTCCGGCTTGTCCAGCTCCTGCGAGATGCGCTTTTCGAGGATGCGGTTGGCCAGAAGCTGGTTTTTGATGGAATGGACGAACACGGACGCGCCCGTTCGCGCGATGTCGAACTTGCGCTCCAGCGCCATCTCCTCCTGATCGCTGAGGAACGAATCCTGCGTGTAGTGCAGCAGGCTGATCGTGCCGAGCACGCCGCAGATGACGTTGACGACCACGATGGTCACATATCCCGCGATCGTCGGCGCGTATTGCAGATAGCCGATGCCCTTGTTCCAGATATAGTCGTAGCTGTAAAACTGATAGACCTGCGCGGGGTCCTGCCCGCAGTAGAGCAGATACAGCCCGCTGAGCGCCAGATGGCAGCCGACAATGCCCACGAACTGCTTTCGGCAAAAGCGCATCGTGATGGCGAAAAGCTCCTGAATCATCAGCACCAGCGCGACCGCCACATACGCGGTGATCCACCAGTACGAGCCCTCGACCAGCACGGAGTGCATGACCGGCCACCGGTTCACAATGAAGCGGAACACCGGCGGGAAATACACCGCCAGCGTCGCCGCGGGCAGCACGCAGATCCATTTCTGGATATCGGGGTGCCGCCTGATCCAGCCGATCATCGAGTATTGCAGCGCGCTTTCCAGCAAAAACAGCGGGAACAGATAGCGCCCCACCGCGATGATGTAGCCCAGCGCGTCCAGCGTGATAAACAGGTATTGCAGCTTATTTCTCAGCGCCTGCGAGAAAAAGAGAAAATTGATGATGCTTCTGGAATATCCGCCCTTTTTGGCAATGAAAATCAGGATGCCGGAAAACTGCACCATCAGGCTGCAGCACATGCCCAGCAGGCACAGCGATTCCCGGTTCTTCTTCATCAGCAGCACAAAAACGGACGCGACAAGCAGCAGCACAATGAGCACAAACAGCATGGAATGATCCGCCTCCGATTTCTTCTGTCTGATAATGTTCGCCTTTTTTTGCGGAAATCCTCTTTGAACGCGCGCGCCCGCGCCCCGTTTGGCCAAATCCTGCGCGCGCAGGCGGTTTATCGCCCTCTACGTGCCAAAAGGCATTAGGCCGACCCGCAGAAGGGTGGCCTAATGCCAGGCTTTCAGTTTTGTTTTCGCTTCCCGGAATTACTTGCCGGCCTCGATCATCACGTCGAAGAGCACGTACTCGGAAACGTCCGGCGCCGGATCCTTCTCCACCGCGCCAGCCTTCACGAAGTTGTCGCGCTGGAGCTCGTAGTACTTGGCAACGGTGCCGTCGGCAGCGCCCTGCGCCACTTCCTTGCCGGTCAGCCACTGCGCGTCGCCGCGCTGGTTGTAAACGGACTCATAATCGGTCGCGGTCTGCTTGGAAACCCACTCGCTGACCTCGTCGTAGTGCTCGTTCGCGCTGTAATCCATGCCCTTGAACAGCGCACGGGTGAAGCGAACCAGCAGGTCGTGGTTCTCCTCGCCGTACTTCGGCATGCAGATCCAGCTCGCCAGAGAAACGGTGGTGTCGCTGAAGGTCATGTTGTCGGTCAGCTTGGCCGCGTCCGGCATCTCCTCAAGGATCTTGAGGCTGTTCGGGCTCCAGGTCGCGCAGGCGTCCACACCGCCGGAGAGCATCGCAGTCACGATGGCGGAAGCGTCCATGTCCATCGCCTTGATGTCGTCCATGGTCATGCCGGCCTTGTTAAGGGAGTTCTTGAGGATGTCCTCGGAGGACGTGCCGGAGGAGTAGGCCACAACCTTGCCCTTCAGGTCTTCCACCGTGGCAATGCCCTTGCCGCCGATGAGCGCGTCGCCGTTGGAGATGTGGCTCAGCGCGAAGATGGAAGCGCGGCCGTTGATGCACAGCTTGTGCGCGCCCTGACCGATGTAGCCCATGTCGATGGAGCCGCTTTCCATGGCCGCGATGATGGTCGGGCCGTCGGCGAACTCGACGAGGTTGATGGTCAGACCCTCTTCCTCAAAGTAGCCCTTGTTGATCGCGGTCTCCACAGACCAGAGGCTGCCGTAGTTGGGCATGTAGGCGATGTTCAGGGTCTCGGCGACAGCCGCAGCCCCGATGAGCATGCAGGACAGCGCCAGCAGCACAGCGATGAGTTTCTTCATGTTGTTACCTCCCGAATTTGTCGTTTTTATTGAAGCGGAATTTGCCGATCCGCTTGGGGACGTTTTACTTTCTGACCGCCAGATACTCCTGATAGACCTGGCTCCAGATGTGGTTCTTCAGCTCGTTGAATTCCGGGGTCAGCTTGGTTTCCTGCGTGCGCGGATACGGGATGTTGACGTCCACGATATCCTTGATGCGGCCGGGGCGCGCGCTCATAATGATGACGCGCTGCGCCAGAATGATGGCCTCCTCCACGTCGTGGGTGATGAAGAAGCAGGTCTTCTTCTCGCGCTCCCACGTTTCCAGCAGCTCGGTCTGGAGCTGGGTGCGGGTCTGCGCGTCCAGCGCGCCGAAGGGCTCGTCCATCAGCAGCACCTCGGGGTTCGCCGCGTAGGCGCGGGCGATGGCGACGCGCTGCTTCATGCCGCCGGAAAGCTCCTTGGGATAGTGATCCGCGAACTTGACCAGATCGACCATCGCCAGATACTTGAGCGCCTCTTCCTCGGCCTCTTTGCCCTTCACGCCGCGCATTTCCAGCGCGAACATGACGTTCTTCTTCACCGTCAGCCACGGGAACAGCGCATACTGCTGGAAGACCACGCCGCGCTCCGTGCCGGTGCCGGTGACCTCCTTGCCGTCGCAGTAGACCTTGCCGCTGGTCGGCTCGGTCAGACCGGCGATGATGTTCAGCAGGGTGGATTTGCCGCAGCCGGACGGGCCGACCACGCAGATGAATTCGTTGTTGTGAATGTCAAGGCTCACGCCGTTGAGGGCGACCATCTCGCCGTTGCGGGTGTTGAACACCTTGCGCACGTTGTCAATCTTGACGCGAACGTTGTTTTCGGTCAGATTTCGCGCTTCTCCTGCCATGACGTCAGCCTCCTTTCCGCAGTCTTGATGAGCTTTTCAATCGTGATGCCCAGAATACCGATGATGATGATGTACAGCAGCATCGGCGCGGCTTCAAACGAGTTGTTGAGGCTGCGGATGCGCATGCCCAGACCGGCCATCGCGCCGGTGGATTCGGCGGCGATCAGCGTCGTCAGCGCAACGGAAGCGCCGAGGCGGATGGCCGTCAGGATGAACGGAAGGGTCGCCGGGGCGATGACGCGGATGAAGATATCCTTGTCCGTCGCGCCGAGCACGCGCGCCGCCTTAATCAGCGTTTCATCCACGTTGATGACGCCCTGATAGATGGTCACGCACATAATCAGGAAGCAGGCGATGGTGATGACGATGATCTGCGGCTTGCGGCCGACGCCCGCCGCGATGACGATCAGCGGCACGTAGGCCAGCGGCGGGATGTTGCGGATGAACTGGATCCACGGCTCGATGACGAAGCGAACCGGCTTATACCATGCCATCAGGATGGCGACCGGCAGCGCGATGACAAAGCCCAGCGCGTAGCCGGAGATCACCGAGATCAGGCTCGAAGAGATATCCTTCCAGAGCACGCCGCGGTCGATCATGGTCTTGATCGAGCCAAGTACCTTGAACACGTTCGGGAACGCGCGGGAGGTCGCCGGGATGACGGATAGCAGCGTCCACAGCGCCATAGCCGCCGCGAACGAGATCAGCAGCCAGACCTGATGCGGAATCCGATCCGCGAGGCTCCCTTTCCTATTCTTGTTTTCCATGTCTTTCTCCTTGTTCATTCTGGGATAAAATGTCTTTTGATGTTTTGATTATACGTCAAATTCCGCCAATTCAAAAGGGTGAAATTTCATCATCCTTTTGTAACTTCTTCGGCATAACTCCTTCCGTCACGACTTCGTCGTGCCACTCCTTCCACCGCCTGCGGGCGGTCCCCCTCCCTCGAGGAGGGAGGTATAGGGGCGCAAATACAAATAATTTACAAATCAACGTCTCTTCCAGTGGGAAGAATCTGTTTTTTGTAAGGTGGACGGCGTATGCCCCAGAGCTCCCTCCCCGAGGGAGCTGTCAGCGAAGCTGACTGAAGGAGTCGTCAGCGAAGCTGACTGAAGGAGTCGTCAGCGAGGCTGACTAAGGGCGTTCACTTCAGCGAAATCAGTTTGCCCAGCGGCTCGCCGATCAGCGGGGCGCACCAGTCAAGGAAGGCCTGCGTCACGCCGTTGCCCGCCTCGTTGATGTATTCGTCCGGCATTTTCTTTTCCACCAGCATCACGTCGTTCACGTCGATGAGCGTCGTGCGCGCCCGATAGGGGCTCGTGCTCTCGCGGATGAAGCCGACCATCTTGCCGTTTTCGCCCGCGCAGGCCGCGCGCACCGCTTCCTCGCCGGCCAGAATCGCCTCGCGCCTGTCCACGTCGGAGGACAGCGCAATCGACGCGCGCCCGAGCAGACCCGGCTTTTCGCTCCTCGCCTTGTAGCCCAGATGCTTGATGACCAGATTCGCCAGATGCGCCGATACGTCGCCGAAGTACGTCGCGCGCCCGACCTTGAACACCGGCTCGACAATCGGCTTGCCGTCCTTATCCTTGAGCCCCTCGCTCGCGACGACGACCACGCCGTGCTTTTCCTCGATCAGCTTCTGAACGTCCCGCAGGTACTGCGCCTCGTCAAACGGCCTTTCCGGCAGATAGATCAGATCCGGGCCGTCCACGCCCGCCTGCCGCGCCAGCGCGCTGGCCGCGGTGATCCAGCCCGCGTTGCGCCCGCTCGCCTCGATCACCACCACGTGAATCGGCAGGCCGCGAACGTCCGCCGTCACCTCCGCGACGCTCTGGGCGATATACCGCGCCGCGCTGCCGAACCCCGGCGCGTGATCCGTCACGGCGATATCGTTGTCCATCGTCTTGGGGATGCCCATCACGCGGATGTCCGTGCCCGCCAGCATCCGGCAGAGCTTTCCGCAGGCGTCCATCGTGCCGTTTCCGCCGTTCATCAGCACGTATTTTGCGCCCAGCTCCACGCATTTTTCCGCCAGCAGGCGGTATTCCGGTTCCTCCAGCGCGTCGCGGGATGTGCCGATGGCGCTGCCGGGCGTGCGTTCCAGCAGCGCAAGCTCCTCCTCGGTGATGTCGGTCAGGTCGCGCACCTGTCCGCGCATGAGGCCGCCCGTGCCGCCGATGGCCGCCAGAATCCGGTCAACGTTCGGCTCTTTCTTCGCCTGACGGATCGCCCCCGCCAGCGATGCGTTGATCACGGCCGTCGGCCCGCCGCCATGAATCAAAATCAGATTGCCCTTCATCGCTTTCCATTCCTTTCGGTATCCTTCTGTTTTTATCATAACACGTTCCTCATTTTTGTTAAGTCTGAAAAAAGCTCATACCCCAAGACATGTTCATCTTCTATCTTTGATGGATTAAAAGAGTAAATTCTGCACAAAAAAGCCGGAGCGGTTCAAGCCGCCCCGACGTTTTTTGTCTCGCTTTCTATTCTGTCCTATTCGTTTTCCCGCACCCGGCGATAGCGCGCGAAGGTATAGCAGAGCATCGCGCTCCAGCCCACGGCGCAGGCCCACGCCGCGCCGTTCAATCCGATGCGCGGCACAAGCACGGCCACCACCAGCGCGCGGATCGAAATCTGAATGAACGTCGCCGTCAGCGTCGTCTTCATCTCGCCCATGCCGCGAAAATACCCCTGTATGCCGTTTGTGATCCCCGGCAGGATGTAGAAAAACGCCATCAGCGTCAGATAATCCACGCCCATGCTCACCATCCGCACGCTGTCCTGCGCCGCGAACAGCCGCATCACCGGCTCCTTCGCCAGCAGAACCGCCGCGCAGATCAAAACGCCGTAGACCGCCTCTATCGCCATGCCGCGCCTCAGGGTTTCGCCCACGCGCGCGTGCTCCCCCGCGCCCCTGTTCTGCGCGATGCAGGTCATCATGCCCGAGGAAATGCTCTGCTCCGGGATGCAGGCGAAATCGTCCACCCGGCTCACCGCGTTGAACGCCGCAATCACGCTCACGCCCTGCGCGTTCATCACGCTCTGAATCAGCGCCTTGCCAATCGGCTGGCACGCCTGCTGCATCGCCGTAATCGCGCCGGAGGAAACCGTTTCCCGCAGCAGCCGCCTGTCGATTTTCAGCTCGCGCCGCGCCAGATGCAGCAGCGGAATCCGCCTGTAAATGTGCCACGCGCACAGCAGCGCGCTGATTCCCTCCGCCATCACCGTCGCAACGCCCGCGCCGACCACGCCCCAGCGGAAGACCGCCACCAGAAGCACGTCAAGCCCCGCGTTCATCACGCTCGCCAGCGCCAGAAAGATCACCGGCGTTTTGCTGTCGCCGACGCTCCGGAGCGCCGCCGCCAGAATGTTGTATTGGAACGTGAACAGGAATCCGACGAAGATCACCTGCAAATAGCGCGTCGCCATCGCCAGAATTTCGCTCGGTACGCGCATCAGCCGCAGCACCTGCCCGCTCAGCGGCCAGCCGAGCAGAAACGCGGCGGCCGACGCGGCGCCGCCGAAAACGATCGTCGTGGCGACCTCGCGGCGCAGCGCGTCCTCGTCGCCCGCGCCGTAAAACCGGCTCATCAGCACCGACGCGCCGATGCTCACGCCCGATACGCCGAGAATCATAATCGTCATCACCGGGTTCGCCGCGCTGACCGCCGCCAGCGCGTTTTCCCCCGCGAATTTGCCGATGACGATGGAATCCACCGCGTTGTAGGTGAGCTGAAACAGGTTGCCCAGAATCAGGGGCAGCGCATAGGCGATGAGGTGGCGCGTGATGCTCCCCTGCGTCATCTTCCGCATGGCTTACACACCCTCAATCCCCAATTCGCGCGCGATCTGCCGCAGCTCCGCCAGCGTGTTTTCCTCCACCGGAACGCCGTTTTGCAGCCTGTCCCGCTGCGCCTCGTGCGCCTTCTCGCCGGGGGTGTAGATGCGCGGATAGCCCGGCGCTTTCTCGCTCTCGCGCAGCGCCTGCAAATAGCCGCTCATCCGCGCGCGGATCGCCGCCGGGTCGCCGAACATCGCCGGGTCGAACGCCATGAAGAAATGGCTCGTGTGGTCGCCGTGCGCGCCGCACATCTCCGGGCTGAGCATGCCCTGCGCCAGCACGCCCGTCAGCGCCTCCACCATGATGGCCAGCCCGTATCCCTTGTGGCCGCTCGTCCGCTCGCCCTCGCCGCCGAGGGGCAGAATCCCGCCCAGACCGCCGCTCAGGATGGATTCGTTCATCCTGTGCGCGTCGCTGCACGGCTGCCCCGCGCCGTCGATCGTCCAGCCTTCGGGCATGGGCTTGCCGCGCTTGTTGTAAACCTCCACCTTGCCCAGCGTCACCACCGTCGTGGATGCGTCGAACCAGAAGGGATACGGATCGGCGGGCATGCAGAACGCCATCGGATTCGTGCCCAGCATCATCTCGCGCCCGAACGTCGGCACCATGATCGGCCCGGTGTTGGTCATCGAAAACGCCGCCAGCCCCTCGCGCTCGGCCATCAGCGGGTAGTAGCCCGCAATGCCGTAATGCGACGAGTTGCGCACCGCGACCATGCCGATGCCCGCCGTTTTCGCCTTCTTGATGGCCATGCGCATCGCCTTCGCCGCCGTCAGGTGCCCCATCGCGAAATGGCCGTCCATCAGCGCGGAAACCGGCGTTTCGCGCAGAACCTCCGCCCGCGCGCGCACATCGACGCTCCCGCTTTTGATGTTCTGGTGGTAATACATCATCCGCTGCGCGCCGTGGCTCTCGATGCCGAACAGATCCGCCTGCATCAGCACGTCGGCAATCTGTCGGGCTTCCTCCGCCTCAAAGCCCTCTTTTTCGTAGGCGCGCTCCATAAACGCGCGCAGCGCTTTTTCCGAAATTCTCGTGTCGCTCATGGCTCTTTCCTCTTATACAGCTTGTAATGCCGCATGTCGTTCAGGTCAAACACGCCGTCGGCCTCGGCGATCAGCTCGTATGCCTCGCCGGGGTCGGCATAGCGCGTCACGACGAACTGCGTCCTTCCCTCGGCCAGATACGACGCAATCGCGTCCCGCTTTTCCTGCGTCTGCAAATTGTTGTCGGCGAAGTACCGGCAGTTTGGCACGATCCCCGCCGCCAGATAAAACCCCTGATCGAGGCTGGTGATGTCCAGCAGCGTCGGCTCCGCCTCCCGGTTTATGATCTCCGCGAAGACCGTCTGCGCCATGTCCGCCTTCTTCACCCGCATCAGCGGCACGGCGCGGCAGAGCCCCATGCAGACCGGCACAATCGCCAGCGCGCCCGCCAGCGGCAGCGCCCGCGCGAGCAGCCCGCGCTTCTCCGCCCAGCCGGCCAGCCACGCCAGCGGAATCAGCCCCGGCGCGCAGAGCCCCGCGAACACCAGCGCATAATACGGGTGCGCCATTTCGCCCCAATAGCAGGTCAGCAGCAGCAGCCCCGCGCCCATCGGCAGCGCCAGCGCCTGCCAAACCATGCCCTTTTCATGCCTTTTCGCCGCCCAAAGCAGGAGAAAGGCCATCCCCAGCGCGACGAGGAGCACCACCGCCGGGTTGATCGCGCTCTGTGTGCGCAGATACGCCAGCGCGTTATAGACGTGGCCGCTCAGGCTCATCGGCGCGCCGCTGTAATCAAACAGATTCTGGATGAAGTAGACCTCCACGCAGGCGGCCAGCGCCCCGTTGGCCGCCAGATACGCCGCCACCGGCGCGCAGACCAGCAGCGCGCCCAGCAGCATCCGCCCCGCCGAAACCAGCGCGCGGCCAAGGCCTTCCCGCCGCCACACAAACGCCAGCAGGCCGATTCCCAGCCCCGCGAACAGCCCGATATCCGTGTATTTGATGAGGAAAACCCAGCCCGCCGCCGCGCCGAAGCCCAGCGCGCGCCGTCCGTCCGCTTCCCCCGGCCGCGCCATCAGCGCCAGCGCCAGATACACGCCCGCCGCCAGCGCGGGGAGCGCGAATTCCTCCGCGCTTCCGCCCTGCGTGAACGCCGTGCAGCAGCAGACGACCGCCGCCAGAATCGGCATGCTCAGCAGCGTCAGCCGCCCCTCGCCGAAGAGCGAAACCGTCCGCCAGCCCGCGTAAACCGCCGCCGCGAGGCTCAGCGCCTCCAGAATGAACACGCCGATGAAGCTCGTATCCGAAATCGCCGCCCCCAGCGCGTAGAGCATGAACAGCAGCGGCCCCTTGTGGTCAAACAGATCGCGATAGGGCATCAGCCCGCGCGTCATGCCGCGCCCGATGGTGAAATAGATGTTCGTATCCGTCCAAAAATTGGCGGCGTACAGCGGCGAGCTGCTCGTCGCAATCAGCAGCGCCAGCGTCGCGCAGAGCAGCGCCAGCAGCGCGGGGAACGCCCTTTTCATTCGCTCTTCCTCCTGTACAGATACAGCGTCTTGTTCAGCCGGTTGTCGTCGTCATAGCCCACGTCGGAAGCAATCAACTCGTATCGGTCAAATTCCGCCGGAAGCGCCCGCCAGCTGACCAGCACATAATCCGGGACGGCCTCGCGCACGGCGCGGTCGAGCGCGTCGCGCATGGCCTCGAGCTGCACGTTCAGCAAAACGAAGTATTTTTCCCGCGGGAGCGTATGCGCCGCCAGATACAGCCCGTCGTCGAGGTGGCTGTATTGCAGCAGCGTCGCGCCCTCCGGCATGGCCGCGGCCAGCCGCCCCTGCGCGAGCTGCTCGAGCTTCTGCCCGCGCAGAAATGCGTTCGGCGTGGCGAACCACGCCAGCAGCAGGCTTGCCGCGCAGGCCGCCGCCGTCAGCGCCTTTTTCCCGCGCGGACAGCCGATTTTTTTCAGCGCGCGATGGAGCTGCATGCAGCCGATCACGCCGAACGCCGCCAGCGCCAGCAGGCTGTACGCCCATACGCGCCCGACGAAGAACACCGCCGCAAACTGACCGGCCGCCATCGCCGCGACGCAGAGCCGGACGGCGGCGGTTTCGCCCCGATCCGCCGCCAGCGCAGCCAGCCCCAGCGCGGCCGGGACCGCCCACAGCGCGTTTTTTTGAACGTAGCGCGCCAGCTCGCCCAGCCTCTGCCCCCACGACGCGGCCTCGCCGCCGTACAGGAAGACGTTGTTGTAGATATACGCCGTGTAAGCGTCGCGGAGCGCGCCGTTCGCCGCGAAATAGATCACCCACGGCAGAATCGGAATCGCCATGCCCGCCAGAAACACGCCCGCGCTTTTCAGCGCGCGCGGCGCGCCGCCCTCCTTCAGCGCCAGAGCGCCCTCGACGGCGCACAGCCCGACCATCGCGCCGAGCAGCGTATATTTGATCGTCGCGATACCCCCGGCCAGCACGCCGCAGAGCAGCAGCCGCTTTGCGCGCATCGGTCTGGCGCGCCTGCCGTATTCGGCATAGGCCAGCGCCAGCGCCGCCGTCAGCAGCGGCAGGCAGAATTCCTCCGCGCTGTCCCCGCGCATAAACGCGCCGCCGGTCACCGTCAGCGCGCCCCAGACCGCCGCCGCGCCGAGCGCGAAGCCCGCGCCCGTCCTCAGCCGCAGAAGGCGGTAGGCCGCATACAGCGCCGCCGTCAGCGCCGGGATTTCCAGCACATACACGCCCCAAAAGCTCGTATCGGAAATGCAGGCCGCCAGCGCGTGAATCAGATAGAGCAGCGGCCCTTTCTGCTCGTAGATATCCCGATAGAGCACGCCCCCGCGCCGCATCACCCGCCCGACCGTCAGCAGGCAGTTTGCGTCGTCCCAGAGGTTGATCGGGTACAGCGGCGAACACTGGGAGGCGAACAGCAGCATCAGCGCGGCCAGCGCCGCGCAGGCTGCCAGCGCAAGCCCTCTCTCCTTTTTCACGCTTCATCCTCCTCGTAGGCGGCGATTTCCCGCAGGAATGCGTCGCCGTAACGCTGCATCTTCCCCTCGCCAACGCCCGCGACGCGGAGCATCTGCGCGCGCGTACGCGGCGCTTTGGCCGCCATATCCTTGAGCGTGGCGTTGGTGAAGATGATGAACGGCGGCACGTTCTGATCCATGGCGATCTGCTTGCGCAGGTCGGACAGGCGGCTGTACAGCGCCTTGTTGACAAATTCCTTTTGCTTCACGCGGCGCTTGATTTCCGGCGCGGCGTCCGTCGGCAGCAGCGCCATGCGGATGGGCATATCCCCGCGCAGCACATCGCGGGCATAAGCGCTCTCCCGGAGCAGTGGATAATCCCCCTCCGTCACCGTCAGCACGTCGCCCGCGATCAGCTCGTCGATCATCGCGCGCACGTTGGCCTCGCCCTCGGCCTTCATGCTGCCAAAGGCGGAGAGCTTATCCAGCCCGCGCTCGCGCAGCCTCGCGTCCGCCTGACCGCAGAGCACGCGCGCCACCGTCGCCTTGCCGTATCGCCCGTTCATCGCGATCACGGCGGCAACGATCTGCCCGGCCTGACGGCTCACGTCGCGCTCCTCCTCGCGCGCCATGCAGCCCGAGCAGTTGCCGCAGAACGGCTTTTCGACCTTCTCACCGAAATATTGGAGGATTTTCGCGCGCAGACAGCCGCCGCCTGTGGCGTAAAACGTCATCTGCCGGAGGCGCTCCTTGGCGCGCGCGGTGACGACCTGCCGCGTCTGCTCGTCCATCTGGCTCATATCCTGCGCGTGGTCGATCAAAAAGGTGTTCAGCCGCACGTCCCCCGGCTGATACAGCAGGCAGCAGACCGCGTCCTCGCCGTCGCGCCCCGCGCGCCCCGCCTCCTGATAATAGCTCTCCAAATCCTTGGGCATGTTATAGTGCACGACGAAGGAAACGTTGGATTTGTCAATGCCCATGCCGAACGCATTGGTCGCCACGATCACCGGCGCGCGGTCGGCGACGAAATCCTCCTGCGCTTTGGCGCGCAGCTCGTCGGCCATCCCCGCGTGGTAGCCCACCGCGTCCACGCCGCAGTCGTTCAGCATGGCGGTCACTTCCTCCACGCCCTTGCGCGTGCCGCAGTAGACGACGCCGCTCTGCCCCCGGTGCTCCGCCAGAAAGCGGCGCAGCTCCGCGTCGCGGTCCTTCGCCCTGCGCACCTCAAAAAAGAGATTCGGCCGGTCGAACCCCGTCAGAATGTCGTATGGATTCTGCAATTCCAGCAGCCGGACGATGTCCGCGCGGACGGCCTGCGTCGCCGTCGCGGTGAAGGCGCTCAGGCGCGGCCGCCGGGGCAGCTCGCGCAGAAACGGCGCGATTTGCAGATAGCCGGGGCGGAAATCCTGCCCCCATTGGCTGACGCAGTGCGCCTCATCGACGACGACCTGCGCGATTTTCGCGCCCTTCGCAAAGCTGAGGAACGAATCGGTCAGCAGCCGCTCCGGCGCGACGTAGATGATTTTATACGTGCCGCGCCGCGCGTACTCCAGCGCAAGCGCATACTGGCGCGGGGTCAGGGAGCTGTTGAGATACGCCGCGCGAACGCCGTTTTGCAGCAGCGCGAACACCTGATCGCGCATCAGCGAAATGAGCGGCGAGACGACGAGCGTAACGCCCTCCAGCACGAGCGCGGGAATCTGGTAACAGATCGACTTGCCCGCGCCGGTGGGCATGACGGCCATCACGTCGCGCCCGCGCAGAATGGCGGCCACCGCGTCCTCCTGTCCGGGGCGAAAATCGTCGTAGCCAAAAACCTCTTTGAGCGCCGCACGCGCCGCATCCATCGGTGTCATCTCTGCTCCTTTTTGGGGTATGTTCAGGGTCACGTTTGGGGCTTCGCCCTGCGACCCGGCAGGAACCCGGTGTTCCCGCATCTCCCGCTTTCGAAATTGATTCCTGGTCATTCCATGCTTCACTGGTTTTATATTATATCGCTCCCCTCTAAGAAGCGTCAAGTGCGGGCAGAGAATAAGCGTCCCCCGCCCGGCGCACACTAGGCGTATCGGGAGGTGACGCTTCTTGAACGTATATCCGAATCTCTACGCGCTGCTGGAAAGCGATTCCCACGCGCGGCGCTTATTTGAACACGCGCCCTCGCAGGTGCGCCGTCAGCTTCTCACCCGGCGGCAGGCCATCCGCTCGGTTGCGGCGCTGGACGCGGCCATCGCGGCCTTTTCGGCAGAATAGAGAAAGGGCTGTCAAGTTTTTTGCTTGACAGCCTCAGACTGCAGACAAAAAGCTATTCTCCCCCCGAAGGGGGGGGGAGAATAGCCCTTTCCGCAAATGAAAGAATGGCTGAATTTCTTGATTTTGCTATTCAAGCCAAGTTTGCTTATGTCAACAAACTGAGGCTGTCAAGTTTTTGCTTGACAGCCTCTTTTACAAATGCTTTGTTAAGGAATCGCACTTATCGCTTGACCGATGCTCTTTTACTGAGCCGCGGTGAAGGAAGCGGCAATCGCGTCAGCCACCGGCAGGAACGCCTCGTCGGAAGCCGGGGTGAACATGAAGATGTAGTAGCCCGCATCAACGGTATCCATCACGACGATGCCCAGCACATCCTCCTCCGCGTCGTGGAACGCGACGACGGAAGTGCCGTTGAGATCCTGCACGGTCGCGGTCGGATAGACCTCGGCCAGACCCGGCTGCGCCTCTTCGGCGGTCATCGCCGCATCCATCGCGGCGTAGGTGATGACCAGGCTGTTCGCACCGTCCGCGGAAGCGGCGGCAAAGACATAGCCCTCGGCGATCTCCTCGTCATCCAGCTCGACCGTCTCCCAGTCGGCCGGGATATAGAACTGGAAGCTCTCGCCCTCGATCAACTGGCCTTCGGCGGTCAGGTCGGTCAGCGCGGCCTGCTCGGCGGCGGCATCCGCCTCGGGAACACTCTCGGCCATCGCGGCGGCGCCGAAGCACAGGGTCAGCACGGCCAGCAACATTGCAAGCATCTTTTTCATGGGAAAAACCATCCTTTCGTCGATCTTTCGATCATTTTTTAGGTCACGCTCAGTATAGACCAATAGCGCGATTCATGCAAGCATTTTTGCGCGAACGACGTTTTTTCTGCACGAACAGCAGGCATTTTTCCCAAATCTATACGCGCGGCGCGCGGCCGTTTATGGTATACTGAGTCTATCGTCACTTGCGGAGGAAGGGTGTTTGCCATGAACATACGCATTGCCATCGTCGATGACCAGGCGCAGACGCGCGAGCTGCTCCGGCAGGATCTGCTGGTTCGCGTTCTGGACGGCGCGAGCATCGCCTGTTTTGACGGCGGGGAAGCTTTTCTGAGCGGTTTTACGCCGGGGGACGACGCGCTCGTTTTTCTGGATATCTGCATGGAGGGCATGAACGGCATCGAGGTTGCGCAGCGGGTGCGCAAGCGGAGCGCGCGCTGCCTGATCGTCTTCCTGACCTCTTCGAAGGAATATGCGTTCGATGCGTTTCCGATTCACCCGTTTGATTATCTGGTGAAGCCTTACAGCGCCGCCCAGCTCGATCACGTGCTTTCCGGGGCGATTCGGCTGATGGAGGAGAGCGAGCAGCTCGTCGAAATCCACCTGCCGCGCCAGACCATCCGCCTGCCGCACGGGCAGATTGTCGCCGTCACCTCCCACGGGCACGCGCTGGACATCTTCACGGTTTCCGGCGCATGCCTGAAAAGCTCGCAGACCTTCGCCGAATTGGAGGCCGCCCTGCGCGGGGACGAGCGCTTTCTGCCCTGCAACCGCGGCGTGCTCGTCAACATGGACGAGGCGCTCAAGCTCGACGGCGACAGCATCCTGCTGACCGACGGCCTGCGCTTCCCCCTGCGCCAGCGCAACCGGCTCGATTTAGTCAACCGCTTCTCCGAATACCAGATCAAGCGCATGAAAAGGGGGTAACAGCCATGCTTTTCGCCCGCTATGCCGCCAAGTTGGCCATCTGCTGTCCGTTCGCGCTGCTGTGCTATCTGCCGCTTTCCGGCTTTCTGCGCCTGCCGCTCAAAAAGCTCGCCGCGTTCGGCACTTTGGGCGTCACGGCGTTCGTCGGAATCGGCGCGCTGGCCTGCTGCCGCTTTCAGCTTTCCGTCAACGCGCTGCTGTTCCCCGCCCTGCTGCTCTTCCTGCTGCTCTATCTGAAATCGGTCGCGCTGCCGCCGTCCAAGGCGCTGTTCGTCTTTTTCACCGCCACGATGCTCGTCTCCTTTTCCGCCACGCTGAGCTGCTATCTCTGCGCGCCGCTTGAGCTGCACAACGACCAGCCGGTGTTCACGCTCCCCTCCGGGCTGATCGGTCTGGCCCTCACGTTCGCCGTTCTGCTGGTTTTTTCGCTGCTCTTTCGCAGGAAAATTCATTGGATGCTCTGCAACGTCAGCTTCAGCGCCATCTGGCGCGCGCTGTTCGTCGCGCCGCTGTTTCTGACCGGCCTGTTCATCTGGATGACGCCGATATACCCCGCCGTCGTGCTGACCGGGCGCGTGCGGGAAATCAGCATCGTGCTGCTCATCAGCTTTCTGAGCCTTCTGTTCTGGTTTTATTACTTCGTCTACCTCACCACCCGAAAGATGAGCGAGGCCGCCGAGCTGCACGCGCAGAACCAGCTTTTGAGCATGGAGAACACGCGCTACCGCGAGCTGCGCGAGCACATGGACGCAACCCGGCAGCTCCGCCACGATTTCCGCCAGCATCTGCACGTGATTGCCAGACTGAGCGAGGCGAAGAAATACGACAAGCTGAACGACTATCTGGCCGAATACGAGGGGCGGCTGGCCTCCCCGCACACGATGCTCTGCGCCAACGCCGCGCTGGACGCGATTGCCGGCCACTATCAGCGCATCGCCGAGACCCAGAACACGCGGATATCCTGGCGGCTCGATCTGCCCGAGCGCCTGCCACTCGACGAGGTCGATCTGTGCATGATGCTGGGCAACCTGCTGGAAAACGCGCTGCGCGCCGTCTGCGCCCTGCCCGTCGAGGCGCGGGACGTTCGGGTGGTTTCCGGCATGATCGGCGGCGCGATGCTCGGCCTGTCCGTGGAAAACGGCTATGTCGGTGAAATCGACTTCGCCCCAAACGGCCTGCCCACCTCGCATAAAAAGGATCACGGCGTCGGTCTGGCCTCCGTCGCCGCAACGGTCAAGCGCCACAACGGCACGCTCTCCATCGCCGCGAAGGACGGCGTGTTCAGCGCCCACATTCTGCTGAGCCTGTGACGCGCAAAACGCGCCCTCCCGCCCCGCGCATCCCGATTTGCAAAATAATCTCGCCGCCTTTCCATCCACACTGACATGATCTGACACAATGAGACGTGTTCATTTTGAGTCTTTCGGGATATGATATTTATATCATCAATCTGCCCGGGAGGAACTCGACATGCTCGTTTCGTTCAAGGCCATCGGCCGCAACATCCGCGCCGCGCGCACCGCGCTTGACATCACGCAGGAGGAAGCCGCCGACCGCCTGAAAATTTCCCAGCTTCATTTCGGCCGTCTGGAGCGGGGCGAACGCCCGATTTCGCTGGAGATGCTGGCGCAGATTGCTTCCGTCCTCGACGTTTCGCTGTCCGCCCTGCTCAACGGCTGCATGATCGGGGAGGATTTTTCCCAGCGCCCGAGCCGCGGTTCGGAATCGCTCGGCCAGAGCGTCGCCGCAATCGCCAACGGCTGCTCGTCCGCGTCCCAGCGGCTGATGCTCGAGCTTTGCCGCGTCGTGGCGCAGAGCGATAAACAATCGGATGTCAAACCGGAAGGCGAATGAGCCTTCTTTTTTTGTGCCCGTGCCGTAGGGGCGCGCATTGCGCGCCCGCCCCACCTCGCGCGCTCTCCTTCGCCCGTCGATGCGTTCGCCGCGCAGTTCCTGCACGATGTTCTGGATGCGCGAACCGCGCACGCCCACGCAGGCGCCCACGGGATCCACATCACGTTCACGGGAGAGCACGGCCACCTTGGCGCGGGAGCCGGGGTCGCGGGCCACGCCCATGATCTGCACCACGCCGTCGTCCACTTCGGGCACTTCGCGGCGGAACAGGGCGGCCATGTAGTCGCGGTGCGCGCGGGAGACGACCACCTGCGGGCCGCGGCCTTCCTTGCGCACGTCGATGATGATGGCCTGCACGCGGTCGTTGCGCTTGTAGTGTTCGCGGGGGATCTGTTCCTCGCGGGGCAGGATGGCTTCGGTGCGGCCCAGGTTGACCACCCAGCCGCCCTTGTCGCGACGCTGCACGATACCGGAGACGATCTCGCCCATGCGGTCCTTGTACTCGTCGTAGATGATTTCCTGCTCGGCGTCGCGCATGCGCTGGATGATGACCTGCTTGGCGGACTGGGCGGCGATGCGGCCCAGGTCTTCCACCTTCACGCGGAAACCGACTTCGTCGTCGATCTGCACGGAGGGATCATGGGTGCGGGCTTCGGTGATGCCGATGTGGGTGTCTTCGTTCTCGACCTCGCCGTCTTCCACCACGATCTTGAACTGGTAGACTTCGATGTCGCCGGTGTTGTCGTTGTACCGGACTTCCACATCCATATCTTCGCTGAAGCGGCGCTGCACCGAGGTGCGCACGGCATCTTCAAGCGTCTTGATGAGCATGTCGCGGTCAAGGCCCTTGTCTTTGCTGATCTGGTCAATGGCCTTTTTGAGTTCAAGGTTCATTGCTACCTCCGGCTGCCGCACAGGGCGGCATAAATTTCCTGGTGTACCGGCCGGGGCCGGAAACCGCCGTCACGGGCGGGTGATGACGAAGCGGCCTTGCGGCCGCGTGAGAGGACCGCAGGGCGTGCCCGTGCGGTTATATGTCTTCGGCCTCGTTGCGGCCGGGATGCTTGCTCTTGCCGCTCTTGCCCTTGCCCTTCTTGGGGGCGTCGCCCTGGGGCGCGGCCTTGGCGGCCTTGCGGGCGGGCTGCTTGCCGGGCTTCTGCGGCTGGCGGAAAATATGGATGCGGCTGGCGCGGCGCACCATGTCCCAGGGCACCAGGACCTCGTCCATGGGCTCGGGGCAGATGTCGCCCTCGGCCGAGACGCTGGCCGGGGCCACGCGCACGGCGCTGTCGGTGACTTCGCGCAGGACGCCGCGCCAGGCGCGACGGGCCGCGGGGGCGTTCTCGGGAGCGTAGGCGGAGACCATGCGCAGTTCCACCATGTCGCCCACATAGGAACGCATCTGGTCGAGAGAGAAGAACAGACGGCTGAAGCCGGGCGTGGAGACTTCCAGCACATAGGCCTGTTCGATGAGGTCTTCCACTTCGAGGGCCAGACCGAGCTGGCGCGAGATCTCCTCGCACTGGTCGATGCTGGCGGAGCGGGCCGTCATGATGTCGGCGCTGTCCTCAAGGTTGTCGGCGGGATCGCTGTCGGCGGACAGCGCGGCCTGGGCCTGTTTGACCTCCAGCGGCAGGTCGACGAACACACGCACCGTGGTGCGGCCTGCCTGGGCGATCTCCACACCCCAGATTTCAAGACCCTGAGCCTGGACCAGGGGCGTGGCCAGACGGGTGACGGTTTCCTTGAGGCTGTTTTCGCTCATGTCCCTTCCTGGGCGTCTGCCCGGTCGCAAGTACAAAAAAAAGGGGGCCTGTTGAGGCCACCCCGTTGTGAACGCATGTTCTGCATCAGGATGATGCGGCAGTGACTGCCGCGCCATTTCGGACAACCATATAAGGAGAGAATCAGGTGCCTGTCAAGCCTTTTTCATGGCCTAGGGCGGAAAAATCCGCTTTTGGCGCGGATTTTTCAGGAAAGGCCGCTGCGGACAGGCCGGTCATCCAGTGCGGCGCGGACCCGTGCGACTTCACTGGGGAGAGGTGGACAGGGGCGGTCCGCCGTCCCGGACTCCTGCGAGCGCAGGGCATCCCGTCTCCGGTCCTGCGGTGGAGGGCGGCAAGGACGCGCTGCCTCCCCTGATAAAGCGCGCTGAGGAGGGGGAGTTTGAGGGGGACCCCCTCTCGCGCCAGTAGCGACCGGATGGCGGCCCGCAGGGCCGTGCCCGTTGGCGACGCAGGAGCCCTACGGGCATCGACAGCAGAGATGAGGGGTTCCCCCTCAAAAAAAGCCCTAAAAAGCCGTCAGCAGCGGCCCTTTCGGCGCCGTGAGGCTGTCGGCCAGTTTGCGGTGGGCGGCGGGCATGGCCAGGCTCTCCAGCTCTCCGCGCTCCAGCCAGCGGCAGGCCGTGGCCGCCGTGAGCACGGGGGGCTCGGGCGGCCGGGGCGTATCGTCCGTGACCAGCTCCAGGGCGAAGCAGTGCAGGCGCACCCGGTAGGTGGTGTAGCCGTGGCGGATGATGCCCAGCGGGGCCGTCACCCGGACGGTGAAGCCCGTTTCTTCGGCGAATTCGCGCACCACGGCCTGTTCCGGCGTCTCGCCGGGCTCCACGCGGCCGCCGGGGAATTCCCACAGACCGCCCCAGGCACCCTGGGGCAGACGCTTCTGGACGAAGACGCGGTCGTGGCTGGAAAGGACGCCGGTCACCACCTCGATGGGGGTGATCTCCGCCTTTTTGCCCGGTACGGGACGCTCATGCACGATGCCCAGATGCAGGGCCGTGCAGAAACGGGCCAGGGGACACTGGCCGCAGCGGGGCTTCTTGCCGCAGACCAGGGCGCCCAGCTCCATCATGGCCTGGTTGTGGCGGCGGGCCTCGCCTTCGGGCAGGATGCGGCGGGCCAGCTCCGCGATGCGCGCGGCGGCCGGGCCGGATTTGACCGGGCTGTCCACATCGAAGACGCGGGCGATGACCCGCTCTACATTGGCGTCGATACAGGCCACGGGCAGGTTGAAGGCGATGCTGGCGATGGCGGCGGTGGTGTAGGGGCCGATGCCGGGCAGGGCGCGGATGGCTTCGGGATCGGAGGGGAAGACGCCGCCGTGTTCCTGCATGACCAGACGGGCGGCGGCCAGCAGGTTGCGGGCGCGGGAATAGTAGCCCAGGCCCTCCCAGGCGTGCAGCACCTCCTCCTCGGAGGCGGCGGCCAGGGCGGGCAGGTCGGGGAAGCGCTCCATCCAGCGCAAAAAGTAGCTGACGCCGCGCTCCATCTGGGTCTGCTGGAGCATGATCTCCGAGATCCAGACCTCGTAGGGCGTGTAATGGCGTCGCCAGGGCAGGGGCCGGGCATTGGCGTCGAACCAGGCGAGCAGGGCCTGCTGCAGCTCGGGGAGATGGTCTTCGGGCGGACGGTGGCCGGGCGGCGGCACGGCACCGGTGACGGGGACAAGGGACGGCAGCGTATGCTGGCCGGTGGTCTGGCGGGATCTCATGGCCGCAGTGTAGCCGCGCGGGCCCTTCCTGTCACCCCGCCGGGGCGGAGAGGGGCGCATTGTCTTTGCCGGCCGCTTGTCGTATAGAGACGGATGGCCGCCGTGTTGCATGGCCGCCGCAAATTTCCCTCAAGGAGTTACCATGTCCAATCCCACCGTGCTGCTGGAAACGACCTCGGGCGACATCCTGATCGAGCTCTTCCCCGACAAGGCTCCCGACACCGTCGCCAACTTCCTGCAATATGTGGATGACGGCTTTTATGCCAACACCATTTTCCATCGCGTGATCCCCGGCTTCATGATCCAGGGCGGCGGCCTTGGCCCCCGCATGGACGAGAAGGCCACCCGCGCCCCCATCAAGAACGAAGCCGACAACGGTCTTTCCAATGACCGCGGCACCATCGCCATGGCCCGCACCATGGATCCCCACAGCGCCACCGCCCAGTTCTTCATCAACCTGGTGGACAACGATTTCCTGAACTACAGCGCTCCCGTGCCCAGCGGCTGGGGCTACTGCGTGTTCGGCAAGGTCGTGGAAGGCATGGACGTGGTGGACAAGATCGCCAAGGTCAAGACCAAGAGCGTGGGTTTCCACGAGAACGTGCCCACCGACATGGTGCTCATCACCGGCGCCAGCCGCTTCGAATAGGCCGCGGCCTGTTCCTCACCGATTCTGGACTGTCAGCCCCACGCCTGTCGTGGGGCTGCCGGATTTTCAGGAGGAAACATGAAAAAATGGCTTTTGTGCTGCTGCCTGCTGCTGGCCCTGCCCCTGGCTGCCCAGGCGGAAGACGAAAAGATCGACCCCGCCAACTACATCTGCGCCGAATTCGTGGCGCAGGGCGCCGTCAGCCAGGATCCGCCCGTCTTCCAGGCCCTGCAGATCGACGGCTACGTGAGCTCCAACATCGGCTATACCGTGGCTGATCCGCAGGCCATCAACGTGCTGGTGCCCCAGGCCTACCTCATGTGCCAGGAGCAGCCCACCGCCGTGGTGGCCGAGATCTGGGAGCCCCTCAAGAAAAAGCTGCCCCGCCCCATCAGCGGCGAATGGGAAGCCGACGTGACCAAGTGCCGCGCCTATAACGAACATCCCGAGAACGGCAGCGGCTTCGTCATCTGGCTGGATGCCTACAACCGCCAGTACAATGTGACGGAAAAGTCCATCCTGGCCAAGCAGGAGACCCTGGACAAGTTCCTGGCCGCCTGCGCCAAGAATCCCGATGCCTTCATGATCGACGTGCTCCAGGAGACCCTGGGCAACAAGTAAAAAGTCGGGATCTCTTCCGCAAGAAAAACGACAGGACCGCCTCCCCGTACTGCCTTTGGGCTGCGGGGATGGCGGTCCTGTTTTTTTCAGGGATGTGCTGCGGTGTCGCCGCAGCGGCGTATGTTCCAGGGGCAGGCCCCTGGACGCAAGGGGCGAAGGGCCGGCGGTCAGGCCATGCCCGTCACGGCAGCGCTCCGCAGGGGAGGCTCCCGAAAGTTCGCCAGCCTATTCCTGGACGAAGGGATAGACCCGGACGCTCAGGGGCTGCTTGCTCTTGTGGGACATGGCGGAGATCACATAGGTGTACTGGCGGCTCTGGCCCGCCGGCGGGCAGGGGCCGGTGTAGACCCGCGTCAGGGCGCCTTCGGGGATGATGCCGGTGCCGTCGTTCTCCCAGTTGCCGCCGCCCAGCAGGCGTTCCTGCGGCTCGTTCTCCAGCAGGCGGACATCGAAGTAGTCCGTGCCCTTGGGCACGTTGGTGACCACCATCTCGGGCGAGATGCGCGAACAGCGGTGCAGGGCGCGCAGCTTCACGTCCACCTGCATGTCAGGGGGCGTTTCCGGCTGGGCGGGGGACTCGCTGCTGTCCTGCCACAGGCCGCAGGCCGAGAGCATCAGGGTCGCGCCCAGCAGGAGCGGAGCACGGTACAGGTTTTTTCCAGAAAAACGCTTGCGCATGGGGGGCCTCCGGGTATTTGCTATTTCCAGCCTTCGCAAGCTATACTGGATAGTCACCAGAATGACAATAGGATCAGCAGTCTGACGAGCCCTGTGCGCTCCGCCAGGATTGCGTGGACAACAACTCAGGAGAAACCCATGTCCCTTCTTGCAGAAAGCGTTTCCGGCTATCTGGAAAATGCCTCCTGGATCCGCCGCATGTTCGAGGCCGGCGGCCAGTTGAAAGCCCGCTACGGTGCGGAGAACGTCTATGACTTCAGCCTGGGCAATCCCGACCTGCCCGCCCCCGCCGCCGTGGGCGAGGGCCTGCGCCGTTTTGCCGAACATGCCGGTGAACCTTTCGCTTTCGGCTACATGCCCAATGCCGGTTTCCCCTGGGCGCGCGAACAGCTGGCCGCCCATCTGAGCAAGGAGCAGGGCGTGGCCCTGGAGGCCAATGACGTGCTGCTCACCTGCGGTGCCGCCGGCGGCCTCAATGCCTTCCTGCGCGCCGTCATCAATCCCGGCGAGAAGATGCTGACCTTTGCCCCGTATTTCGTGGAATACGGCTTTTATGTGGCCAACCACGGCGGCAGCCTCCAGGCCATCATGAGCAAGCCCGGTACCTTCGAGCCCGATCTGGACGCCCTGGAAGAAGCCATCGACGAGAAGACCCGCGTGGTGCTCATCAACTCGCCCCACAATCCCACGGGCGTGGTCTACAGCCGCAAGGCCGTCACCTCCCTGTGCCGCCTGCTGGAGAACAAGAGCGAGCAGTACGGCCATCCCATCTGGCTCATCGCCGACGAGCCCTACCGCTTCCTGACCTACGACGGCGTGGAAGTGCCCTCGGTGCTGCCCCTGTACCAGTATGCCGTGGTCATCAGCTCCTTCTCCAAGAACCTGTCCCTGCCCGGCGAACGCGTGGGCTATGTGGCCGTTTCGCCCAAGCTGGCCGACCGTGCCAAGCTCATGGCCGGTCTGACCCTGACCAACCGCATCCTCGGCTTCGTCAACCCGCCCGTGGTGGGCCAGCACATCATGGCCGCCGCCCTGGGCAGCCAGGTGGACGTGGAGATCTACGCCCGCCGCCGTCAGGCCATGGCCGAGGTGCTGACCGATGCCGGCTACAGCTTCCAGATGCCCGCCGGTGCCTTCTACTTCTTCCCGCAGGCCCCCGGCGGCGACGACGTGGCCTTCGTCAACCGTCTGGTGGAAGAGCGCGTACTGGCCGTGCCCGGTTCCGGTTTCGGCTGCCCCGGCTATTTCCGCCTGGCCTTCTGCGTGGACGAGACCGTCATCCGCAATGCCGCCGAAGGCTTCGCCCGCGCCTACGCCGCGGTGGCCGGCAAGTAACGTCTTTTGGGGGCGGGAGGGCGTGCGCCTTCCCGCCCTTTTTGTCTCCTGCGTCTTCCGGAGGTATCGTGTCCCGTCTCCTTTCCCTTTTTGTCCTGCTGTGCTGCCTCCTGCTGCCTGCCGCGGGCGTCCTGGCCCGCGACATCGGCCCGGACGAGGCCCGTCAGGTGCTGGCCCGGCCGCCCGCCGGTCTGGTGGTGCTGGACATCCGCACCCCGGAAGAGTTCCGGGACGGGCATCTGCCCGGCGCCCGCAACCTGGATTTCTTCGCCCCGGATTTCCGGCAGCAGCTGGAAGCCCTGGCGCGCAAGGACGTGCCCATCCTGCTCTACTGCCGTTCGGGCAACCGCTCCGGGCAGGCCATGCGCCTGCTGCGGCAGTGGGGCCGGGACGACGTGCTGCACCTTGCCGACGGCTTCCGCTCCTGGCGGGCCGCCGGGCTGCCCGAAGAATAACGTCCCGCACGGCCCCGCCGTGCCCTCTCCTTCATGGAAACTGCCTTATGTCCGCTTTCATCCCCTCTTCCCTCTATGGCGTCATCGGCTGGCCCCTGGCCCAGAGCCTGAGCCCGCTGCTGCACAACACCGCCTTCCAGGCCCTGGGCATCCCCGCGGCCTACATGCTCTGGGAGCTGCCCCCGGAAAAACTGCCGCGATTCGTGGACAGCATGCGCCTTTTGGGCATCCGCGGCTGCTCCGTCACCCTGCCGCACAAGGTGGAGATCCTGCCCCTGCTGGATCACCGCAGCGAGCGCGTGGAGCTCATGGGCGCCGCCAACACACTGTACTGGCGGGACGACCGGCTCTGCGGCGAGAACACCGACGTGACCGGCTTCATGCATCCCCTGCTGGAACGCGGCCTCGACCCGGCCACCCCGGTGCTGGTGCTGGGCGCCGGAGGGGCCGCCCGCGCAGTGGTCTGCGGCCTGTGGCTGCACGGCTGCCGCCGCATCTTCGTGACCACGCCTTCCGACCGTTCCCATGCGCCGCTGGTGGAGCGCTTCGGCGTCACGGCCGTGCCCTGGGCCGAGCGTCATGACGTGGCGGCCTCGCTGCTGGTCAACACCACGCCCCTGGGCATGCACGGCAAGGCCGAGGACCAGAGCCCCTATGATTTCGACCGGGCCCCGGCCCCGGCGGACGGCGGTGTGCCCGTGGCCTACGACATCGTCTACAACCCGCTGCGCACCCTGTTCCTGCGCGAGGCACAGGCCCGCGGCTGGGCCACCATCAGCGGCCTGGAGATGTTTTTCCGTCAGGGCGAGGCCCAGTTCCGCCTCTGGACCGGGCAGGACATGCCGCAGGCCGCCCGTCTGGCCCTGGAACATCAGCTGGGCGCCGCGCGCGCCTGAGTCAGGAGGGATACCATGCGCAAGATCCTCGTCCTCCACGGCGTCAATCTCGACATGTTCGGCAAACGCGACCCCCGTCATTACGGCCATGCCACCCTGGCCGACATCGACGCGGCCCTGCAGGGGCTGGCCGGTGAACTGGGCGTGGCGCTGGAGACCTTCCAGACCAATCACGAGGGCGTGATGGTGGAACGCATCCACGCGGCCCTCACGGACGGCACGGACGCCATCGTCATCAATGCCGGGGCCTGGACCCATTACAGCTACGCCATCATGGATGCCCTGGGCATACTGTCCATCCCGGTGGTGGAGGTGCACATGTCCAACGTCCATGCCCGGGAGGAGTTCCGTCACCATTCGGTGCTGTCCACGGTCAGCGCGGGCAGCATCGCGGGCTTCGGTGTGGACAGCTATCTGCTGGGCCTGCGCGCCGCCTGTTCGTTGCTGGAACGCAAGGATGCCTGACGTGGCGGGAAATGCCCGCCAGCCAAGACTTTGCGAACTGTGCGGAACGTAAAAAACATGTGTGCTTTGGCTGGATTTTTTCATGCAGACGCGCTAGTCTGCTGCAAATTGGTATGTCTTTGTCCTTCAGACTCTAACCTTGAGAGTTTCCATGAACGACGCCATTGATCTGACCCGAAAGCGTGACCGCGACTTCACCGCCGCGGTGGAAGCGCAGAGCGGGCAAAACGTCTCCACCTGCTACCAGTGCGGCAACTGCTCGGCTGGCTGTCCTGCGGGCTTCGTCTATGACCTGCAGGCCAACCAGATCATGCGTGGCGTGCAACTGGGCCTGAAAGACCAGGTGCTGAACTCCCGCTCCATCTGGATGTGTCTGTCCTGTTCCACCTGCAGCCTCCGCTGCCCCAACAACATCGATGTGGCCGAGGTCATGGAGACCCTGCGTCACATGGCCCGCAAGGAAGGCCGCGTGGCCGTGCCCAAGGTGGAAAAATTCTGGTTCTCCTTCCTCGATACCGTGCGCAAGTTCGGGCGGACCTACGAGATCGGCACCATGGTCCTGTACATGTTGCGCTCCCTGCGCGTCTTCACGGACGTGGACCTGGCTCCCCAGGCCCTGGCCAAACAGAAGCTGGGCTTCAAGCCCCATTCCATTCCCAACGGCGGCGCCGAGGCTGTGGGCCGCATCATGACCCGCTACAAGGAACGCGCCAAGCGTGAGGGGGTGCGCCCATGAGACTTGCCTACTATCCCGGCTGTTCGGCCAAGGGCTCCTCGGCCGATTACGAAATGTCCACCCAGGCCGTGTGCGGCGCCCTGGGCATGCGTCTGGAAGAGCTGCCCGACTGGAACTGCTGTGGTTCCACGCCCGCCCATGCGGTGGATACCGAACTTTCCGCGGCCCTGTGCGTGCGCAACCTGGACATCGCCGCCCGCACCCAGGCCGACATGGTGGTGACGCCCTGTCCGAGCTGCCTCTCCAACCTGCGCCATGCGGCCAAGCGCATGGAAAAGCCGGAGTTCCGCGCCCGCGTCAACGAGCTGCTGGACAACCCCGCGGCCGAGAGCTTCCCGCCCGTGACCTCCGTCATGCAGGGCATCGCCCAGATGTACGACGCCAAGGCCATCGCCAGCCGTGTGAAGCGCAGCCTGCGCGGCCTCAAGCTGGTGGCCTACTACGGCTGTCTCATGAGCCGTCCGGCGGAACTCATGCAGTTCGGGGATCCTGAGAACCCCACCCTCATGGAAGAGCTGCTGGGCGCCTGCGGCGCCGAGATGCTGGACTTCCCGCTCAAGACCGAGTGCTGTGGCGCCTCCTTCGGCATCCCGGAACGTTCCATGACGGCGCAGCTGTCGGGCCGCATCCTCGAAGTGGCCACCAACATGGGCGCCGACGCCATCGTGGTGGCCTGCCCCCTGTGCCAGATGAACCTGGACCTGCGCCAGAAACAGGCCATGAAGGGCGTGGACCGCTATTTCAATATGCCGGTGCTCTACTACACCCAGATGATGGGCCTTGCCTTCGGCATGCTGCCCAGCGAACTGGGCCTCGACAAGCTGGTGGTCAGCGCCAACGCCCTGGTGGAGCGCATCCTCGACACCCAGCGCGAAGACGCCCAGAAGGCCCAGGCCCCCGAAGGAGATAAAGCATGAGAATAGGCGTTTTCATCTGTCACTGCGGCAGCAATATCGGCGGCACCGTTGATTGCGCCAAGGTCGCCGAGACGGCCCGAGCCTATCCCGATGTGGTCTACGCCGTGGACCTCATGTACTCCTGCGCCGAGCCCGGCCAGGCCGCCATCGAGGCGGCCATCCACGAGCACAAGCTGGTGCCCCGCGGCTTTCTGTACGGGCCCATCTGCCCCATTTATGGCTGCGGCGTGCTGCTAATGGTGCTGTTCTTCACCCCGCT
>ERZ827168.1194-NODE-1194-length-37151-cov-5.162686_pt1 | contig 37151 bp, 34 predicted proteins | sample MGYA00519868_ERZ827168 | MGnify/ENA primary metagenome ERZ827168 (study PRJEB31778, sample SAMEA3449271) | human gut metagenome | biome: human gut; feature: human-associated habitat; material: faeces | place: United Kingdom | collected 2010/2012 ...
TGCCTATTCATGCAAGTACTCAAATGACTATACATAATTTAAATGGTGCTATTCAATTAGAAAAAATGGGATTTAAAAGAATTGTGCTTGCAAGAGAACTTTCAATAAATGAAATTGATTACATATGTAAAAATACAAATTTAGAAATTGAATGTTTTATTCATGGTGCTTTATGTATTTCATATTCTGGTCAATGCTTATTTTCTAGCATGATAGGTGGAAGATCCGGAAACCGTGGAAAATGTGCTGGTCCCTGCAGATTACCTTATGAGCTACTTCAAGATGATAAAAAAATAGATTCTGGATATTTATTAAGTACAAGAGATTTATGTGGTTTAGAATATATTCCATCTTTAATAGATGCTGGCGTAAATTGCTTAAAAATAGAAGGTAGAATGAAATCACCAGAATATGTAGCAACTGTTACTAGAATTTATCGTAAATATATTGATTTAGCATCATCAAATAACCCATATATAATAGATGAAAATGACAAAAAAGAACTTATGCAAGTGTTTAACAGAGGTATGTATTGTTCTGGACATTTTGAAAATACTCCTAATAAAAATTTAGTTTTTAAAGAAAAACCCAATAATATGGGCCTATTTTTAGGAATAGTAGAAAAATACAATAAAAACAAAGGTTATATCTCATTAAAATTAAAAGAACAAATTAATATTGGAGATACAATTTCTTTAGAAAATGAATCTGGAAGTTATACTATATCTGAGTTAATGGAAAAAAGTAAAAATATAAATGAAACCAAAATTGGTCAAACAGTTACAATTGGTAGAATGAAGGGAAATATAAAACTTGGTGATAAAATATATAAATTATCATCAAAACAATTATCTAATAATGCAAAAGAAAGTTATAAAAAAGAAAATAAAAAAATCCCATTAAATTGTAAAATTATAATAAAAAAATTAAATCCTATTAGTATTCACATTACTTCTTGCTGTGATTTACCACTTTATAAAGATTTAAGTATAACTTGTAAATTAGACTGTTTACCACAAGATGCAAAAAATAGGCCTTTAGATAAGGAAACAATTATAAAACAAATTTCTAAAACATCAAATACACCTTATGAATTTAAAAATATAGATATTACTTTAGATAAAAATGTATTCTTGCCAAAATTAAGTATTTTAAATGAATTAAGACGAATAGCTCTTACTAATGTAGAAAATTATGCACTTGCAAAAATTAATAGAAATATTACTAGTAATACTTCTATTATTTCTAATAATAAAAATAAAACTTTAGATAATATGAGGACCTTTGTAAATATGAAAACAGAAATTTCACAAAAAAGTAATACAAAAATTTCTGTACTTCTAAACATATTAAATTCTGATTATGATTATTCAAAATTAGAAAATATTGATATTTCTATTGTTGATGCTATTGTTTTATCAGGCATTGCACCATCAAAAGGTCAAGCTAGAACTTTAATTGCTCAGGGTGGAATTTCTTTAAATGATGAAAAAGTAACTGATGTTTCTTATAAATTATCAGAAAATGATTTTAATGATGGATATGCTATATTAAAAAAAGGTAAAAAAATATACCATAAATTAGAAAAATAATTTAATAAAAACCCCTTAGATAAATTCTAAGAGGTTTTTATTTTTAATATTTCTTATCTACTTGTATTTGTATCAACTGAAATATTTTCGTCAATTACTGAATTAATCTCATTTGCATCTGTACTATTTGTTGTATTACTGTTTTTCTTGTTCTTCTTCTCTTCTTCTTGTAATTTTTCTAACGAATTAACTAAACCTTGAAGCTTTTTAATATCAGATCCCATCATTTCCCAATCATTATTTTTATTTGATTCTGTTAAATTATTATTAGCTTTTATAATTGCATCTATTAATCCTTGAAGGTCATCTGTGTTTTCTATTTCTATATCAACAGCATATTGTGAAAGTAAGTTTTTTATTGCTTCATTAATATTATTTCCAATTGCAACTTTATTTCCTGATGCTACAATAATTTTCTTAAGAACTGGTACATCTGATTCATTAATCATTGTTTGATATATTGGTTCTATATATAAAAGAGTATTTTGTATTGGAACTATAATCATTTGTTTTGTTATTTTTGTTCCTGTTACATTTAATGCATCTAATTCTTTTGAAATTGTTTCATCTTGACTAATTTGTGTATCTAATTGCATTGGCCCTAATATATTATTGTCTGATGCATATTTATATAGTTTTAATTTACTAGTTCCATCTTCATATGACCCAACTAAATATGATATTATATTTTGTTTTCCACTTGGTGTAAATGTTTGAACTAGTCCTAATGTATCTTTATCTGAATCTGTTGTTTTTAACATTGTGTAATATGGACTAAGTACTGTTCCTGTTGCTTTTGTTGTTTGCATTGTTGTATTATATTTTGCTTGTTCCCATATATCATCACTTCTATATAACACATCTGGTTTTACATTATGATATAATGTAATCATTTTTGATTGAATATTATATAAATATTGTGGATATATAAAATTCTTTGATACATCTTCTGGTATTTTACTATCTATATCTTCAAATAATGTTTTATATGTATTTCTATATGCCATAGCTATTGGATCTGTTCTATCTGTTATATAAAATTTCATAGTTCCATCATAACTATTTATTAATACTTTTACAGAATTTCTTATATAATTAATTTTTTGTTTAGAGCCATTATAAACTATATTGCTATAAGATGAGTATGGATAATCGCTAGATACTGTATATGCATCTAATACCCAAATAATATTTCCATTATCATCTATTACTGAATATGGATTTTCATCATACAATAAATATGGTAATGCTTTTTTTGCTCTTTCTCTTATATTTCTATTTATTAGTATTTTACTATCGTTTGTTATAGAATTAGAAAACGCTAAATTTATATTTCCTTCTTTTATTGCAAGTACAATTCTATCTAAAAATCCTAAACTTAAACCTGCTTTTCCATTATAAGAATACTCATAATCTTTTCCACTTTCATCTGTATAATCGTATTCTGATTTATTCTTTGTATTTGTAACTATTGTTCCATCTGTTTCTAATCCAAAATATATTCTAGGTTGAGAGATTTTTATTTTATCATTTGATGTTGCTTTTTGCACATATTCTACATTTCCTGTTTCTGTACTTTTGCTTGCAGATGTTATTATTTCTCCATATCCATGTGTATATTCATATGTTTTATTATTATAAGTTCTGTCTCCGCTTGAAATTTCTCTAGGAGAAAGATATACTAATTTTTCTTTTCCATCTATGTTGTATTTTCCTATGTTTGCATTTCTATATGTATAATATCCTGTATTTGTTTGACTATCTTCTAATGTTTTTACAACCGCATCTGTATTTATTATTGCAATATTATCTAAAATATCTTCATTATTGTCTACTTCATCTACAGTAATTGTTCCAGAATAGTTTAAATTTTCTTCTTTCACATTTATTCCATATGCATTTTTGGTATAGTCAATATTATAAGCAATATATTGTTTTTCTTTATCTAATTCATTTGAATTTACAAATACAGCATCAAATATTACCATTACAAAGAATAATGAAACTAAATATACTGGAAGAGTAGCTAAACTTATTAATACTTTCTTCATGCTTGATTGTTTAAAATATTTTATAGCTGTAAATATTGATGCAACTATGACAACTGCAAATATTCTATATCCCCATAATTTAACTGTTGATTCGGTAAAACCTGCTCCTGTAAGTTCCACATCATCTTCTAATGTTATAAATTTTTGTAAAATAATATTTTGAGTATTAAGCAATGTTAATAAAGCAATACCTATAGTAACTAACTTTAAATTTCTTATTCCCTTTTTCATTAATTTACTTTGTTTTAGTGTTTTTCTATCAATTCCATCAAATTGGCTATTAAATACTATTATATAATATAATACCATATATATAGTTAAACCTACTATTAAACCAATAAAATATATTACAAAAAATTCAATAATTGGTTTTATAAACATATAATAAGAAATATCTAAATTAAATATTGGATCAGTAATACCAAATGATGTATTGCTTGATAAAAGTAATATTTTATTTAATAACAAATTTGAAACAACAACACTTCCTATAGCAGAAATAACCAAAGCAAGTGATTTATTTAATAATTTAGGCATTTCTTTTTTTTCTTCATCAAAAAATTCTTTTAAACCTTTTTTTATACCAATGTTTGTAAAATACATTACTATATATAAAAATACAAAATTAATTCCCATTATAATATATTTGTATTTTAAATTTGTTTGATATATATTTATGTAATTTGATCCTAGTTCTTGATATTCTAAATAGCTTCCTCTTAATGAAACATAATTTCCTATTGCAAAGATTATCAAAAATAATATCACTAATATCATTCTTGTTTTATTTTGCTTTTTTTGTACTTTATTTTCCTGTTTTATTTCTTCCATAATATCCTCCTATATTATTGCATTTACAAAGTCTTCTTTATTAAATATTTCCATATCATCTATTTGTTCACCAACACCAATAAATTTAACCGGTATTTTATTTTCTTCTACAATTCCTATAACAGCTCCACCTTTTGCTGTTCCATCCAATTTTGTTAATACTAATCCTGTTATATCAGCTTCTTCTTTAAATGCTTTTACTTGTGATATTGCATTTTGACCAGTTGTTCCATCAATTACTAATAATACTTCTTTTGCACTATCTGGCATTTCTTTATTTATTACTTTTTGTATTTTATTTAATTCATCCATTAGGTATTTTTTATTATGCAATCTACCAGCAGTATCTACTATTAATATATCTGCATTTTTCTCTTTAGTAATTTTTATTGCATCATATACAACAGATGCTGGGTCTACACCTTCTTCTCTTTTAACTATTTCTGAGCCTGATCTTTTTGCCCATATTTCTAGTTGCTCAACTGCTGCTGCTCTAAATGTATCTGCTGCTGCTACCACTACCTTTTTTCCATTTTTTACTAATCTATTTGCTATTTTACCTATTGAAGTTGTTTTTCCTACACCATTTACTCCAACAACTAGTATTACTGATGGTTTTGTATCTAATTTTAAACTACTATCAGTTGCATCAAATATTGTCATTATTTCTTCTCTTAATGCTTTTTTTACTTCTTCTTCATCTTGTATATTATCTCTTTTTATCCTTTTTCTTAAATTATCTATTATTTTTACAGATGTATCCATTCCAATGTCTGACATTATTAATATTTCTTCTAATTCTTCTAAAAATTCTTCATCTACTTTTCTAAATGTACTAAATATTCCATTTATTTTTTCATCTAATGAATTTTTGGTTTTGCTTAATCCATTTTTTAATTTATCAAAAAAGCCCATATAATCTCTCCTTAAAATTAATCTATAATGTATTTTAACATATTTTTTGTGATATGTGTACTGTTAAATGAATTTTTATTAAAAAAGCTTTTTATGACAAAGTAAAAGCACTGATTTTCATCAGTGCTTGAGGGATACCTTGCATTTTCCTCCCAAAATTCCGGTTACTTATACATACTCTATATAGCTTACAGCTTGAATATGTAGATTTTAACTGCCTCCTCCTCATCTTTAATCGTTACCAGAAATCTTTCATCCTGTAACAAACTTATTCCAGAATGAGGATCGAGGTTTATCCAGTCTTCATTGTTATAAACAATGTCGCCCATTAACTGATTAGGATTTATTACATCCACACAAGAAATTTTCTTTCCTATGTTTTCCAGGTAATTGCACTCCGGGATAAGACATCTCAAATGAGATGCAATCTCAATTCCTAGAGATCCTGTTGATTCAGCTATTGCTGAAACCACATATGCCCCTGTGCTGTACGAAACCGAATCGGTTTCATATACCATGTAACCTATCCGATCTCCAAGAATCTCTAAAGCTCTTTTTCCTGCATCAGTTTTATGTTCGCACCATCCGAACGCGTTATTTGGGCAATAGCCCAATTCTTCATATTTTGCCATTTTTTTGTCCTCCTTATGTTTTTTTATTCATTGCTTTAATGGCAATACAAGGTTTACGAGTTACTAGTTCTATTATAGCACTTTTTGTTTATGTAGTCAAATTATGTGAATTTCTTTTACTTTTTAATAATATAAAAAAACTGCTGACAAATAAACATTATGTCAGCAGTCCAACACTAGATATTAATATCCGGTGTTTTGGGTTTGAAGAAATACGATTAATATCTTAATCTTACACAGCTTTTTTTAGGTACCATAAAATCATCCACAAATGCAATCCCAAACGGATTCTTATCTGTATCGATTTCTAACAAAACATCTTCTACAGAATGCATACATCTTTGACAATAAAAGCATCTATGTATGCTTTTATTCTCTCCATACCTAAAAAAAGTCCATACTCTTTCTCTTCCAACAATGTCCTTACATGAGCAACATTGTTTTTTGAAAATGCAATATCTTAATTTTATTGCATTTAACCGCTTTTCTTCCAAAGTTAATACCTCCTTAAAATTATTTAATGGATTATATTGTTTTTAAGCTACGCATTTTATTGTATCATAAATATATTAATTATACAATAATTTATTACTTAAATATCTATTTCGTTTTTAATTATAATAACATAAACAATTTTTTGATATATTGAATTTTAAGCTGTTTTGTGGCATAATATATAGAGTTTATTAATTAGGAGATTTTTAAAATGAAACAAACATATTTAAATAAATTAGAATATTTTAAAATAATAAATATACTTTCAGGTTATTGTAAAACATATGTAGGAAAAAATCTTGTAGCAAATTTGGTACCATCTAACAACAAAGATGAAGTACTAAAATTATTACAAGAAACTGAAGAAGCAGTAAATTTAACATATAGAATATCAACTGCCCCAATGTCAGAGATAGCAAACATTTCAGAAAACTTATTAACATTAGAAAGTTTTGGAGTTCTATCTATAAAATCTATTTTAGAAATAAAAAATATTTTACAATTATCACAAGAATTAAAAAATTATTTTTACACAGAAACAATTGATACCTCTTCTTTTACATTACTTGAACAATATTTTTCTAAATTATATACAAATAAAAGTATTGTTGAAAAAATATCAAAAATAATAATTGACGAAAATACAATAGCAGATGATGCTTCTTCAAATTTAAAAAACATTAGAAGAAAACAAAGAAATTTAGAACAAGATATTAAAGACAAATTAAACTCATTTATACATTCATCAAGTTACTCTAAATATATACAAGAAAATATAATAACTATTAAAAATGACAGATACGTAATTCCTGTAAAAGAAGAATACAGAAGTATAATAAAAGGATTTGTACATGATATATCAAGTAGTGGTTCAACTGTTTTTATAGAACCTATATCAATATTCGAAACAAATAATGATATAAATAACTTAAAAATTGAAGAACATCTTGAAATTGAAAAGATTCTTAAAGATTTATCTTTATTGCTATCTCCTATAACAAATGAATTAAAAACAAATATAGAAACTATAGGATATCTTGATTATATATTTGCAAAGTCAAGTTACTCTAAAGATATAAAAGGAATTACACCAAATATTAATGATAATAAAAATATAAAATTAATAAATGCTAAGCACCCATTAATAGATCAAAATAAAGTAGTACCAATTTCAGTAAATATTGGAGAAGATTTTTCTACTTTAGTAATAACTGGTCCTAATACAGGTGGAAAAACTGTTACTTTAAAAACAATTGGACTTTTAGTGTGTATGGCATGTAGTGGTTTAAACATTCCAGCTGATGAACAATCTAGCATATTTGTTTTTGATGAAATATTTGCAGATATTGGTGATGACCAAAGTATTTCAGAATCATTAAGTACTTTTTCTGCTCATATGACAAACATTGTAGATATTGTAAATACAGCAACTGATAAAAGTTTAATATTACTAGATGAATTAGCCTCTGGAACAGATCCTTTAGAAGGTGCAAATTTAGCAATTAGTATTTTAGATTATTTTAAAAACATTCATGCACTAACCATTTCAACTACACATTATCAAGAATTAAAAGAATATGCTTTAGTTACAAAAGGTGTTGAAAACGCAAGTGTTGAATTTAATTTAGAAACTTTAAGTCCTACTTATAAACTATTAATTGGAGTTCCAGGAAAAAGTAATGCATTTGAAATAAGCAAAAAATTAGGATTAAAACAAGAAATAATAACATATGCAAAAAGTATGTTAAACAGTGATGACGTAAGTATTGAAGAATTATTAAAAAATATATATGACAATAAAGCTAAAATTGAAGCTGAAAAGCAAGAAACAGAAAAATATTTAGAAAAAATTAAAACTTTAAAAGCTAGTCTTATACAAGATAATAGTAATTTAGAAAAACAGAAAATTGATTTAATTAATAATGCAAAAATTGAAGCAAGAAAAATTCTTCTTAATGCAAAAGATGAAGCAAATGAAATTATAAAGAATTTAAATAATTCTAGTGATATAAAAACTCAAAATAATTTAAGAAACAAATTAAATAACGATATTAATAGTATTTCTTTACAAAACTATGAAACAAAATCAACATCAAATGCATTAGATATTTCACAAATAAAACAAAATGAAACAGTTTTTGTTACAACTTTAAAACAAAATGGAATTGTATTATCAAATATATCAAAATCAAATGAAGTTATTGTTCAAGTTGGTAGCATAAAAATGAATATTCCTATTAAATATTTAGAAAAAGCGCATAAGGAAACTACTACAAAAAAAGATACAAAAAATTATACTAGTATTTCTAAAACTAGAAATGCAAAAACAGAAATAAATGTTATTGGTTATACTGTTGAAGAAGCTACATTTGTAGTTGACAAGTTTTTAGATGACTGTGCTTTAGCTAAAATCAAAACAGCAAGAATTGTGCATGGCAAAGGTACTGGAAAGTTGAAAAATGGTATACATCAATTTTTAAAAAATCACCCTCATGTGGCATCATATAGAATGGGAACATATGGTGAAGGTGAAATGGGTGTAACTGTAGTAGAAGTTAAATAAAGCTATATAAAATATTATGTTTTAATAATTTCTATATATTGTTTTTCAAATGCCGCGTAGCGACCAACCGGAGCGTTAGCGGAGGGCGAATGGAGCATCCTTCCCGAAGGATTCCGAGGGATGCGACAACAAGGCATAAAAAAACAATATATAGAAATTTTATTTTTTGTCTATTTAACTTCTACTACATTATCTTTGCATACATTTTTTAATCTATTCATTATAGCTACTGCTAGTCCTCTTTCCTCTATTCCTTTAATAAGTACTATTTCTGGATTTAATTGATTTATTTTTCTTAAATTCTTAAATAAATTTTTAGAAATCTCTTCTAAATTTTCTTTAGTTCCCATTGATATAACATTTTTAGAGCCAATTTTGTTAACATCTTCTTCTAAACAAAAAACTACTGCATTGTTATATTTTTTAATTTCATCATTTATTTTTGAAATTACTTTTTTGTTATTATTTCCATATATTAGAACACTTTCACAATTTAAAGAATAATGTTTTAGCTTTTGACTTGGTAATAATTTATTATTTTGTTCATAATCTTTTTCAATATTGGGAGTTATTTTTAATATATCGTCATAAGTTACAGCCCCTGGTCTTAATATATGTACAACATTATCAATTACTTCTACAATTGTTGATTCTAAACCTATTTTGCATTCTCCTCCATCAACTATATAATCAATATCTTCTACAAAGTCTAATTTTATATCATCAAAATTTGTCCCACTTGGCCTACCAGATATATTAGCACTTGGTGCAGAAATTGGTACTCCAGCCTTAATTATTATTTCTAATGCAATTTTATTATCTGGAACTCTAACTCCAACTTTATTTTTTCCAGCAGTTACAATATCTGGCACTATATCTTTTTTGTTTAATATAATTGTAAATGGACCTGGAAAAAATTTTTCCATTAACTTATATTCTAATTCTGTTATATTTTGTGTGATTTTTTCTATCATATTAATATTATTTACTAATAAGTTTATTGGGTTTTTATAGTCTCTTCTTTTAATATCATATAATTTTTTTACAGCATTAGCATCTAATCCATTTGTTCCAATTGCATATACTGTTTCTGTTGGAAATATTACTATTTTTCCTTCTTTTATTTTTTCTCCTACTTCTTCTAAATCCTTTTCATTGTTTATATATTTATACATAATTAGTACCTCAAAAACATATCCCTAATTAATATTAGGGATTTTTCTTTATTTTAAATCTATTATTATTTCTTTTTCTTTATCTAATTCTATTTTTGTATACTTAACACCACATTCATCAAATAATCTTCTTGATGCTATATTATTTTCAGAATTAGCATATTTATCAGATAAATAAATTACTTCTTTTATTCCTGATTGAATTATAATTTTTGCACATTCATTACATGGAAATAAATCTACATATATTTTAGCATTTTCTAAATCTTTCTTACTTCCTCTATAATTCAATATTGCATTCATTTCAGCATGACATACATATGGATATTTCGTGTCTAAATTATCTCCTTCTCTAGCCCAAGGAAATTTTTCATCACTAAATCCATTAGGAGCTCCGTTATATCCTATAGATAATATTCTGTTGTCATTGCTTACAATACATGCTCCAACTTGTGTTGATGGATCTTTACTTCTCATTGCTGAAAGTTTCGCTATAGACATAAAATATTCATCCCAACTTATATAATTAGTTCTTTTTACATTTTTATTATCCATATATATTCCCCCTTAATTTATGTGATTATATCACATTTTGAGTATATATGACAATAAAAAACAGAGGAATTTCATGTAAATTCCCCCATCTATATTAATCATTTTAATTATACTATATACATTATTTCATTATTTGGAAAATATTTTTTCATATTTTCTCTAAAAAATTGTTCTCCATCTTCTCTCAAACCATTTTTATACATATATTTTCCTTTACCTCTTCCTGTCATCAATTCTTTATTATATAAGTTAATTGCATTAGGAAATGCCTCTTCATTAATTTTAGTATGAATAAAACTATAAGTCATAAATATTATTTCAAAAAATACATCATTTTTTACTTTTTCAGATAATTCTTCATTTAATCTTTGTATTAATTCTAAGTATAGCTCTTTCCAATTATCTACCATTATAACAGGTGCTATTAATATTCCTATTTTATATCCTGCTTCTTTTAGTTTATTTATTGCTTCTATTCTTCCTTTTAATCTAGAAGTTCCAAATTCTACTTTGTTTATAATTTCTTCTGGATTAACACTAACTCTAACAATAACTTTTCCATTATGATTTAAACTTAAAATATCATCAACCATATCAAATTTTGTTGGAAATGTTAAATTTCCTTTTTGTGTATTTGCAAAATTTTCTATTGTCCATTTTAAATTACCAGTTATTGTGTTTTCTAATATTAAATCACTATTGCTTCCTATTTCAAATGTTAATTCTTTTTCAGATTTCTCTGCAGTTTTTATTATTTTTTGTAGCATTTCTTCTCTATTTACAAACAATCTTAAGTATGCACATTTATTGTAATTACATACTAAATAACAATACATACACATTGCTGTACAACCTGAAGATGTATATGGTACTAAATAATCCGAAGTTTTATGATTTTCTACAAATTTGTGTGTTTTACGTACTCCAATTATTAAATTTCTTTTTATGTCTGAAAATTCAGAATTTTGTTTTTTTCTCATTTCTTCTATATTGTTATGATTTTCTATAATCACTTTTGGAACATCTTTATATTTTTCTAAAAGTTCTCTTCCTAACTGATAGTTTTCTATATTTTTTTCATAATAAATTGCTTTAGGTTTAAACATATTTTTCCTCCTAAAATTAGTTTAACCTAAATATTTTATAAAATTCAAAAACACACTTCAAATTTTAAACTTAAAGTGTGTTTTTCTTTTTAATGGTTGTCAAAAAACTACGTCCCCATTGACAACTATTTATATTCTCTCATATGTTACATATTCATAATCAAATGGATTTTTTTCGTCTTTTAATCCTTTTTCTCTTTCAGTAACTTTCCATTCACTCATATTAATTTCTGGAAAAGATACATCTCCATCAAATTCTTGATTTATTTCTGTTATGTACATTTTTGTACAATATGGCATTAACAATCTGTACATTGTAGCTCCACCTATTACAAAATGCTCTTCTTCATCTTTTATGTATTTATCTAATAATGATATATCTTCTAATATTTCAACATTTTCATCATCTATTTTCATATTGGCATCATTACATAAAACAATATGATGTCTATTTGGTAAAACTCTTCCTAATGATTCAAATGTTTTTCTTCCCATTATTATTGTGTGTCCTGTTGTTAATTTTTTAAATCTTTTTAAATCTTCTGGCAAGTGCCATATTAATTGATTATCTTTTCCTATAACATTATTTTTTGCTTTGGCTACTATTAAACTTAACATTTTATTCCTCCTCAATTATATAGCTACTGGTATTTTCCCCAATTTTATATCTTTATTGTAATCATAACCTTGTATTTCAAAATCTTCTACTTTAAAGTCATAGAAATTTTTTGTTGGATTATTTATTACTAGTTTTGGATTTACGTTCATTGATTCTGCTTGTATTAATTTTTCTATTAAAGGAACATGTCTATCATATATATGACAATCTCCTATATTGTGTGTTAGTGTTCCCACTTCTAATCCTGCAACTTGTGCAAACATACATAAAAGTGCCGCATATTGCATTGTATTCCATCCATTTGCAGCAAGCATATCTTGTGAACGTTGATTTAATATTAAATGTAATTTTCCTCCCTTTACTAACCATTGTGTTCCATATGCACATGGTTCTAAGTTCATGTCTTTTAATTCTTCATGATTAAATATATTTGTCATTATTCTACGACTTGCTTGATCATTGTTTAATAAATATAAAACATAATCAACTTGATCCATTTCTTTTATTCCATCTTTTGTTTTAAATTTATATTTTTTTGCCATTTGATATCCATATGCTTTTCCTATTGATCCATCTGTATCTGCCCATTGATCCCATATGTGTGAATTTAAGTCATTTACATTGTTTGATTTTTTTTGCCAAATCCACAAAATTTCGTCAATTGCTCTTTTTACTGTTCCTGAATTATTACGTAATGTAATCATAGGAAATTCTTTTCCTACATCATATTTATTTGTAACTCCAACTATTGAAAAATAATTTGCTTCTTCTCCATCTTCCCATCTTGTTCTTACTCCTGTTCCTTTTGATGAATATCCATGTTCTAATATTTCTTTACATGTATCTATAAAATTTTTATCTGCTTCTGTCATAACAACCTCCAATTTATATTATTTTATGATAATATATCATATGAATAAAAAAAAGTATAGCATTTTATACAAAATACTACACTTTTTTTAACAAGATTTGGTATCTATATTAGCTTATTTTTCTACTGAATTTATTAGTTTCATTTCTTCATTTCTTTTTACCTTTTTGGTTGTTGTTTTTATTAACTCTTTATCTGTTATAATCATGTTTTTTATGTATTTATATGGTGGAAATGTTTTATTTATTTCTTTTACTTTTTGCCATAAAATCTCTCTTATTTTCTCTTCGGTAATGTTTGGATTTTCTTTTGATAAATAATCTTTGTTGTAAACTATTTTTACTGATAATTTTATATCATTTTTGTCCTTTTTATCTGGTATTCCATAAACCATACATTCTTCTACTTCTTCTAATTGATTAATTACAGCTTCTAATTCTTCTGGAAATACTTTTTTACCATTTTTTAATACTATCATATCTTTTTTTCTTCCAGTTATAAATACATATCCTTTTTTATCCATATATCCTAAGTCACCTGTATGGAACCATCCGTTTTTTATAACCGCTTCTGTTGCTTCTTCATTTTCATAATATCCAAGCATAACATTTGGGCCCCTTGCAATTAATTCTCCAATTCCATTTTCATCTTTATTTTCAAATTTTATTTCTACATTTGCCATAGGAACACCTATTGAACCATACTTTTGTTTAAAACTATTTTCTGCACATATAACTGGTGCTGTTTCTGTTAATCCATATCCTTGAACTAATTCTATTCCTAATTCATTAAATCCTTTAGCAACTTCTTTTCTTAATGGTGCTCCACCAGATATAACAAATCTTAAACTTCCACCTAACTCGTCTATAATTGCTTTAAATAATTTTTTTCTAATATCTATATGGAATTTTAAAAGTACATTACTTAATTTTTTTGCAAATGCAATAGCTTTTGTTTTTCCCTTTTTTTCTATTCCTTTTTGTATATTCTTGTAAATTGCCTCAACTAACAAAGGAACACCTACAAATACAGATACTTTATATTCTTTTAAGTTTTGTGCTACATATCTTAAACCATCTGGAAATGCTGTTGCTACTCCACATGCTAACATCATTATCATTTCTGTTGATCCAAATATATGGTGAAATGGTAAAAATGCTAAATTTACATCTGTTGGAAAAATTCCTTCTACTAATTGCATAGCATATATATTTGATGCTATATTCCTTTGTGATAACATTACTGCTTTTGATTTTGATGTTGTTCCTGATGTAAATAATAATATATTCATTTTATAGCAATCTATTGATGTGTTTATATACTCATCATTTCCAAAGTCTATTTCTTTTCTTCCTTGTTCTATTAATTTATAAATATCTAAATAATTTTCTTTTTTATTCATACAAATATATTCTTTAATACTTGTGTTATTTCTTTCTTTTATTTGTTCTATATTTTCTATATATTTTTCATCAAAAACTACAACTTCTGCTTTACTTCTTTTTAAACTATTTTCTAATTCTTCTAGTTGTAATTCTTTATCTATAGGAACAGATACTATTCCCCCTAATAAATTTGCTAAATGTGTTAATACCCATTCATATTTATTTCTACCAACTATAGCAACTCTTTTGTCTTTATAGCCTAGTTTAAATAAAGCTGTTCCTAAACAGTTTACTTCTTGTAATAATCTTTCATATGAAATATTTTCATATTCTATTCCTTCTTTTGTTTTATGTTTTAATATAAATGCTGTATTATCTTTGTACTTTTCAGCTGAATGGTACAGAATTTCTTTTACACTATTAAATTCTGTTGCTTCAAAATATTCTTTTTTCATAATTTTCTCCTTCTAATATATTAGATACTAAATTATCACAAAACATGCCTTTCTGTCAATTAACTGACCGCATCTTCTAAAAGCAAATCTTACTTTACAAAACTTTTATTATACATCCCATTTTGGTACATATTCTTCTTCATGTTCTCCTAATTCTTGAATATATCCATTTTCTATATCTAGGTCATATAAATAATTTTCTATTTCTTCATATTCTTCTTTTGTTAATTTTCTATTTATGTTTTCTATTTGTTTTGCTTTGTATGTTGGAAAATATTGTGCCATTACACTAACATAAACATCTTTATCCATATTTTCTTTTATCCATTTTAATACTTTTTTACTATTTTCTATGTTACTTGGTAATATTAAATGTCTTATTATTAAACCTTTTTCTATTATTCCATCATTATTTAATTTAGGACTTCCTACTTGTCTATACATTTCTTTTATAGCAGTAGTTGCTATTTCAAAATAGTTTTTAACTTTAGAATATTCTAAACCTAAATTATCTTCTGCATATTTTAAATCCGGTAAATATATATCTATATAACCTTCTAACATTTTTAGAGTTTCTACATTTTCGTATCCATTTGTATTATAAACAATTGGAATTTTTAATCCGTTTACTCTTGCAATTTTTATTGCTTCTATTATTTGTGGCACATAGCTCGTTGGTGTTACTAAATTTATATTATTTACATTTCTATTTTGCTGTTCTAAAAATATCTCCGCTAATCTTTCTATTGTTATTTTTTTTCCTTTTCCCTGCTGACTTATTTCATAATTTTGACAAAACACACAATTCATATTGCAATTAGAAAAAAACACCGTTCCAGAACCATTTTCTCCACTAATACATGGTTCTTCAAAATCATGCACTGAATATAATGCAATTTTTACTTTATTGCTTGATTTACATCTTCCTACTTGTCCGTTATTTCTATTTATTCCACACATATGTGGACATATACTACATTTTTCTAGTTCTTTACAATTTACCATTTTCTACCTCTTTTAATATTTTCTTACTCCATTTATATGTATAAATCTTATATTTTTAAAACTATAACTACTTACCCTTCTATTAAATGAATCATCTGTATGTGACGCCGTATACATATTATCTAAATCCTTATTATCTATATTAACAATAATTAATGAATGTGTAAAGTTTTTTCCATCAAATGATAATTGAATAATATCTCCCACTTGAATATTGTTTATTTCTGTTTTTTCTCCAAATGGACCTACACATTTATTATTTACTAAAAATTTATATAAAAATTTTACTCCTGTCCACGATGGCGATTTCTTATTTCCATTTATATAATACCATCCATTGTTTGTATTATAATTCATTATTTGACTTCCTGCAAATATACATTGTGAAATAAAATTTGTACAATCTCCTCCAATATCATCAAAGTTATAGTATTCGGAATTTCTATTATATGCCCATTTTTCTGCATATTTTATTGCTAATATTCTATTATAAATAACCTCTTTCATATTTTCTCCTACTACTATATGTATTATACTGGCAAAAAAATAGAAGTAATTTAACATTACTTCTATTTTTCTTCTTCTATGTGATTATTATTTTTACAAGCTTTTATTTTTATTATTCTATTATCCTCAAATTTTTCAATTTTATAAGTGGCGTCTTCTGTTTCTATAACTGCCTTTTCATTTTTCTTTGGCAATCTACCTAATTGTTCTATTAGATAACCAGAAACTGTATCATATTCTCCATCAGGTATTCTAATATTTAGTATTTTCTCTAATTCATATATAGAAATACCTGCATCTATTATATATGTGTTTTCATCAATCTTTTCAAATTTCTTTTCTTCTTCGTCATATTCATCATATATATCTCCAACAATTTCTTCTAGCATATCTTCCATTGTAACAATACCTGCTGTTCCACCATATTCATCTATTATTATAGCAATTTGTTTTTTATTTTTTCTAAGCTCTTGAAACAATTCATTCACAAGCATATTCTCTGGTGCATAATATGCTTCTTTTACTAAACTTTTTATTTTAGTATTTTTATTTTTTTGAGATATTAATATATCTTTTATATATACAATACCTTTTATTTCATCAATAGTTTCATCATAAACCGGTATTCTACTATATCTTGTATCTTCTGTTAATTCTTCTATAACTTCTGATATAGATAAATTAATATCTAACGCAAACACTTCTGTTCTTGGAACCATTATTTCTGATACATATTTATCATTAAATTCAAAAACATTATTTATCATCTCTTTTGCTTCTGAATCTATTGTTCCTTTTTCTTCTCCTACATCTACCATCATTCTAATTTCTTCTTCTGTAACAACTTCTTCATCTTTTCCTGTAACTCCAAATAACTTTGAAACAAAATTTGTTGAGGCTGTTAAGAAATTAACAAATGGTAATGTTATTATTGATATCGCTCTTATAACTCCAATTGTTGCAAAAGATATTTTTTCTGCATTTTTCATAGCTATTCTTTTTGGAACTAATTCTCCAAAAATTAATGTAAAATATGAAAGAATAATTGTAATTATTATAATTGAAATATTTTTCCATGCATCAATACTAACTTGAGGTATCGCATTATTTAAAATAGGTGCTAATTTACTTGCAAAAGCATCAGATGCAAACGCACTTGATAAAAATCCTGCCAAAGTTATTCCTATTTGTATTGTCGCTAAAAACTTACTTGGATCTGTTAACATACTCTTTATACTTTTAGCTTTTTTATTTCCTTCTTTTGCTTGTTTATCTATTTTAGCATCATTTAATGATATAAATGCAATTTCGGCCGCAGCAAAAAAAGCATTAAAAAGTATAAGTATTACTAATATTAATAATTGTGAAAACATATTATCTCCTTGTTTTAATATTATGCACAATAGAACCTTTAAAATTCTATTGTGCATATTTTATATAAAATAAAACCATTTTACTCATTATTTATTTCTTTTAATATAACATCATGTGCGCTTCCTTCTGAAATACTTACTTGTGAAACTAATGTAAGTCTTGCTTTTTCATGTAACTCTGGTATTGTTATAGCTCCACAGTTACACATTGTAGATTTTATTTTAGCAACTGTTATTGCTAAATTATCTTTTAATCTACCAGCATATGGTATGTAAGAATCTACACCTTCTTCAAATGAAAGTTTCTTTTCTCCTCCCATATCATATCTTTGCCAGTTTCTTGCTCTATTTGATCCTTCTCCCCAATATTCTTTAACATAGCCATTTCCTTTTTTAACTATTCTTGTTGGGCTTTCATCAAATCCTGCAAAATATCTTCCCATCATTACAAAATCAGCTCCTAATGCTAAAGCTATTGTAATATGATGATCATGAACAATTCCACCATCTGAACATACTGGAATATAAATTCCTGTTTCTTCAAAATATTTATCTCTTTCTGCAACTACATCTATTAAAGCACTTCCTTGACCTCTACCAATACCTTTAGTCTCACGAGTAATACAAATAGATCCTCCGCCAACACCTACTTTAATAAAATCAGCTCCAGCTTCTGCTAAATATCTAAATCCTTCTGCATCTACAACATTTCCTGCTCCTATTTTAACAGTATCTCCATATTTTTCTCTTACATACTCAATAGTTTTCTTTTGCCATACAGAATATCCATCAGATGAATCCATACAAATTAAATCAACACCTGCTTCTACCAATGCTGGTATTCTTTCTTCATAATCTCTAGTATTAATTCCAGCTCCTACTATATATCTTTTATTTTCATCTAATAGAGAATTTGGATTATTTTTTCTATCTTCATAATCTTTTCTAAATACTAAATATTTTAAGTTACCTTCTTTAGTTAATATTGGTAAACAAGCTTTTTTATTTTCCCATATTATATCATTTGCTTCTGATAAACTAATACCATTTTCTGCCCATATTGCTTTATCTTTTGGAGTCATAAAATTATCGATTGGTGCATCCATATCATCTCTTGAAATTCTATAATCCTTATCTGTAACTAATCCTAAAAATTTTCCAGTTGCAGTACCATCTTCTGTAATCATTACAGTTGAATGTCCTGTTTCATTAATAAGAGCAATTACATCTCTTAATGGTGTTCCACTCTTTACATTTGAATCACTAACTATAAATCCTGCTTTATGTTTTTTTACATGTCTAACCATTTTTGCTTGTGATTCAATTGATTGAGAACCATATATAAATGCAACTCCCCCTTCTCTTGCTAAGGCGATCCCCATTTCTTCACCAGAAACAGCTTGCATTATTGCAGAAACCATTGGTACATTTGCATAATACTTAGCTTCTTCACCTTTCTTAAATTTAACAAGTGGTGTTCTTAAAGACACATTTGATGGAATACATCTTTCATCTGTTAAATTTGGTAATAGTAAAAATTCATTAAATGTTCTTGAAATATCTTCTAAAACTTTTGACATATTTATTTTTCCCCCTAAATTATTATTTTATTAATCTTAAAGTTTCTTTTGCTATCATTAATTCTTCGTTTGTTGGTATTATATAAATCTTTACTTTTGATGTAGGTTTAGAAATTAATTTTTCTTCACTTCTAACATTATTAGCCTCTTCATCAATTTCTACTCCCATAAATTCAAGTTGTTTGCATATACCTTTTCTTATATTTATTTGATTTTCTCCAACTCCACCTGTAAATACTATTGCATCAATTCCGTTCATTGCAACTGCATATTTAGCAATATAACTAGCTATTGAATATTTAAATATATCCATTGCAAGTTTTGCTCTTTCATTATCATTATAAGATTCCGATTCTATTACTCTAAAATCTGGAGCTAAACCAGAAATACCTTGAACACCTGATTGTTTATTTAATAAGCTATCTACTTCATCAGCTGATAAATTTTCTTTTTTCATTAAAAATGTTACAACAGATGGATCTAAATCTCCTGATCTTGTTACCATTGGTATACCTGCAAGAGGTGTAAGTCCCATACTTGTATCAACAGATTTTCCACCTTCTACAGCACATATACTAGAACCTTGTCCTAAATGACATGTTACTATTTTTAAATCTTTAATATCTTTATTTTCTATTTCTGCTAATCTATTTGAAACATACATATGAGATGTTCCGTGGAATCCATATTTTCTTATTCCATATTTTTTATAATATTCATATGGTATAGCATAAATATATCTTTCTTTTGGCATTGTTTGATGAAAAGCTGTATCAAATACACCAACCATTGGTTTACCTGGCATTACTTTTTTACAAGCTTCAATTCCCATAATACCTGCTGGATTATGAAGTGGTGCTAAATCTGTACATTCTTTTAGAACTTCAACAACATTATCATCTATAATTACAGATTCGCTAATTTTCTCTCCACCATGAACTAATCTATGTCCTATTGCATTTATTTCATCTAATGAATCTATAACTTTATATTCTGGATTTATTAATTGTTTTAAAGTAAAATCAATTGCTTCTGTATGATTATAAGCAGTATGTTTTATTTCTATTTTTTGTCCATTTACTTTATGAGTTATAAAAGCTTCTTCTTCTCCTATTCTTTCGTATTTTCCAGAAGCTAATACTTCTTCTGTTTCCATGTTAATTAATTGATACTTTAGTGATGAACTACCACAGTTTAATACTAAAATTTTCATTTTGTTTTTTCCTTTCTTTTATTATTTTATTTTAATACTAATATATATCTACTAGAAAATCATCTTATTATTTTTTGATTAATCTTAAAGTTTCCTTTGCAATCATTAACTCCTCATTTGTTGGAACAACATATACACTAATTTTAGACTCATTAGAAGAAATCTTTACCTCTTCTCCTCTAATCTTATTTTTCTCTTCATCTAATTTAACACCAAAAACTCCAAGTTGATCACAAATTGCCTTTCTAGAAATAGGTCCCTTTTCTCCAACTCCAGCTGTAAAAGTAATTATATCTGTTCCACCCATTGCAACCATACACTTTGCAATATATGAAGCAACAGAATAATGAAATACATCTAATGCAAGTTGAGCATGATATCCACCAGCTAATGCCTCTGTTTCAATATCTCTAAAATCAACAGACACACTAGATATTCCATAAACACCAGACTCTTTGTTTAATATTTTTTCAATTTCATCAGCTGATAAATTTTCTTTTTTCATAAGATATGTAAGAATTGATGGATCCAAATCCCCTGATCTAGTTCCCATAACAATTCCACTTAATGGTGTAAGCCCCATACTTGTTTCTACTGACTTTCCATTTTGAATAGCACAAACACTTGCACCTTGCCCTAAATGACAATTTATTATTTTTAAATCTTTTATATCTTTATTCTCTAATTCTGCAACTCTATTTGCAACATATTCATGTGAAGTACCATGAAATCCATATTTTCTTACTCCATATTTTTCATAATACTCATATGGAATAGGGTAAATATATCTTTCTTTAGGAATAGATTGATGGAAAGCCGTATCAAATACTGCTACCATTGGCATATTAGGTACAATCTTTTTACAAGCCTCTATTCCTAATATACACGATGGATTATGTATTGGAGCTAAACCATTACAACCTTTTATTTCATTTATTACTTCATCTGTTATTAATACAGAACTATTAAATTTTTCTCCTCCATGTACAACTCTATGTCCTATTGCTGACAATTCATCCAAGCTTTTTAAAACTCCATAATGGTCATTTGTTAATCTATTCAAAACAAATGCTATTGCTTTTTCGTGATTTTTAGCAGGATGTTCAAATTTATGTTTTTCTCCATTTACCTTATGTGTTAAAAAAGCATTTGGTTGACCAATTCTTTCAAAATATCCTTTTGCTAAAACCTTTTCTGTTTCCATATCAATTACTTGATATTTTAAAGATGAACTCCCTGAATTTAATACTAAAATCTTCATTAAATTCCTCCTTTAACATACAATATTATTTTTGTGCTTGAACAGCAGTTATAGCAATTACACCAACTATATCTTCACTACTACATCCTCTTGACAAATCATTTACAGGTCTTGCTATACCTTGGCAAAGAGGACCATATGCCTCTGCCTTTGCTAATCTCTGTACTAATTTATATCCAATATTTCCAGCACCTAAATCTGGAAATATTAAAGTATTAGCTTTTCCTTCAACTGGACTTCCTGGTGCTTTCATTTTTGCAATTTCTGGAACTATTGCAGCATCTAATTGTAATTCTCCATCAATTATTAAATTTGGATCTTTTTGTTTTACTAATTCTGTTGCATTTATCATTTTTTCTGTATCTTCTGATTTTGCGCTTCCATATGTAGAATATGAAAGCATTGCAATTTTTGCATCTTTTCCTATTAATTGTTTAAAACTTTTACTTGAAGATATTGCAATTTCTGATAAAGCTTCACTATCTGGTTTTTCATTTAATCCACTATCAGCAAATATAAATACTCCATTTTCTCCATACTCACAATTAGGAACAACCATTACAAAAAATGCTGATACAATTTTTGTTCCTTCTGCTGTTTTTAATATTTGTAATGCAGGTCTTAAAGTATCTGCTGTTGAATGTGCAGCACCTGATACTAAACCATCTGCTCCTTCTGAATTCAATTTTACCATAAGCATTCCATAATATACTGGATCTAACACTAATTTTTTAGCTTTTTCTATTGTCATTCCTTTTCTTTGTCTTAATTCATATAAACAATTTACAAATTCTTCATATTTATCAGAATCAAAAGGATCTTCTATTTTAGCTTTTGATATGTCCAAGTTATTTTCTTCTGCTTTTTTTAATATTTCTTTTTTATTTCCTACTAAAATAATATTAGCAAAACCTTCCTTTAAAACTGTAGCAGTTGCTTTTAGTACTCTTACATCTGTTGCTTCTGGCAATACTATTGTTTTAATATCTGATTTTGCTCTTTGTTTTATTTCATCTATAAAAGCCATTTAACTTCCTCCTTAAAAATATGTTTATATTATATAAATAAAAAGCAAAAAGCACAAGGCTTTTTGTAAATTTTAAAAAAATAAGAAGTCCACTTTCTATGTGTACTTCTTATTTATAATTAAATAATTATAATATATCATTTTTTTATAACATTATATGGATCATCAATTAAATTTTTTAATTGCATTTTAGCACCATAAAATCTAGCACCACCAATTATTTCTCCAGTAGTTGCATCTATGTAATAAACAAATCTTTCAGGAAAATCTTTATCATACTTATAATAATCATAATAAAGAGTTACTTCCCAAACTTTTCTTACACGATTATCCACTTTATAAAATACAGCATTTTCTTTTAATTTATGTGTTCCATTCTCTTCTATAGTAAAATTAATTGTTCCCTTTTCATATTCCTCTATATTCTTTTCTCTATATACAACTTCTGTATTCATTTTATCAATTCCAAGTTCTGCATCTGTAGAAACTATATTATATCTTGTTTCTATTTGTTTATCTTTTTCTACTGCGATTTTAATAGCTTCTTCTTTAGAAATCTTTTGATCATTATTTTCATATTTATAGTTTTCAAAATTCAAACTATACAAACCATTTATTTTTGGAATCCATCCAATACTTATTTTCTCATGCTTATTTAATAAATCATCATATTTTTTGTAAAAATCAGCATACCAAATATAAGCATCTTTATCATTTTCAGCATTTCTCTTTAATGATACTAATTCATATTCATCATCATTATTATTAGGGTTATATTTTGCTAACAATTCTTTTGCAGTCTTTCTAGCCTCTTCTCTCGTTATACCATAATTGTAAGGAATCTTGTAATCATATGATGGAATATTTAAACTCTCAATTTCACCTCTACTATTAATCTCCATAGTTCCGCTTTCAAATTTTATACTCCATTGAATTTCATCTTTATAAGCATTTTTTGTTAAAACTAATCCGTTTATTTCTTTTTCTAATCCTATCTTTCTAAAATATTCAGTTGCTTTACTTTTTGCTTCCTCTTCACTAATCGCCTCTTTCTTTTCTTGTTCAGTTATTTCATAAGAAAATTTATAAGTTTCTGGTTGTTTCCATATATTTTCATAAGTTTTTGTTGCTGCAAATGCAACACCAGATCCTAATAATAAACCTGTTGCAACTATAATTGATTTTTTTATTGCTTTAGCTTTCATTATCCAATTCCTACTTTCTTTTGATTTTGGAGAAAAATTCTTTATAGCATTAGTAAAAGAATTAGGAACTACTTGTTCATTATTTTTTAATTTATGTAAAAATTCATCCAAATTTTTCATTTTAATAAAATTCTCCTTTATACTTTTCTTTTATTTTTATTTTGGCTCGTGATATTTTACTACATATTGTTCCTTCTCTTTTGTTTAATATTTCTGAAATTTCTTTTGTTGTATATCCTAAATAATAGTAAAGTGTTAAAATTATTCTTTCATCTTCATTTAAAAACGAAATAAAATCTTCAAATTCGATATTTGATAAATCAATTCCAACACTACTGATCTTTTTTATTTCTTCATTCTCATCAATAGATTTAAGTTTTTTTCTTTTATAAAATTTATTGCAATTATTAATAAGAATTCTTATTACCCATGTTTTAAAAAAGATATTATTTTTTAATTTTTTTATATTAAAAAATGCAATCATCATTGTTTCTTGAATTATATCATCAATATCATTTTCATCATTAATTTTACTTTTTGCTATACAATATAAATCTTTTTCAATATTTAATATTAAATTAGTAAATGCATCACTATCTCCATTTTTTGCTTTTTCTACAAGTTTCTCCACATTTTCCTCCATTATATCTATAGTACTTTAGACATCATATATTAGATATTATAACATACCTATTTTCTTGCATTAATTTTAATTTATTATAAAAAATGAACAAGTATTATTACTTGCTCATTAAATTATAATTTATTATTACTTTTGATATTTTTCTGGTGCTATAGATATATCTCTTATCATATCTCCATTAATCAAACGAATTTTATTTTTTTCTTCAATCTTTATCCAATTTTCTTCTACTGCAACTATTTTACCTTGTACTCCAAAAGACTCATTAAATAATATGATTGTACATACTTTTCCTATAAACTCTTTCATCAATTCTTGTGGCATTTTTCTTTTCCTTCCTTTCTTTTTTCTCTCAATTATTTCTAAATACAATTTATTTCTTCTTGGTATTATTATACAACAAAATAATATAATAATCCAAAGCAACAAATAATCTATTTTTAACACCTCCTTAAATATCAGCCCATTAAATTTGTTAAATTATAAACTTACTATTTTTTATAAAAATGGAAATCACAACAATCTCCGCCATAACCTAAAGTTTTTGTTCTCGTAAAACCTATTTTTTTAAGTCCACCATATGTAACATCATCAACATCACAAAATAAACGACATAAATCTGCACAACCATTTTCTACGCAGGCTGTATGCCAAAGACATTTTTTAATAGTCACATCATAATAATCCTTACCATGTTTTTGCACACTTTCTTGCAAATCAGTTGTACGCATAATTCTAAGAAATATCTTGCTGTAAATTGAATAAAATCCAGGTATTAGTTCCATTTTTGCAGTAGAAGAATGTTTTTTTTCTGCAACTTTATCAATCATATATTTTCGCATGTATTTATATACATCTTCTTCTGAGAAATCATTTTTTAACAAAGCTTTATACAATGCTATACGAGGAAGAATTGTTTGAATAAGTGTTTTTGTTTGATTTTTTGACTTGTCCTTTGTGTTTTTTATAAGTTCATTAAGTATTATCTCTTGCTTATTAAATAATTCATTTCCATTATTCGCTCCAAATTCTTCTATTAAAAATATTTTTATTTGTTTCTGTTGTTTTATATTCATACTTATAATTTCTCCATAAATTACTACTTATTATTATATTTCTTTTATAACTTTACAAGGATTTCCAACTGCTACACTATTTGATGGAACATCTTTATTTACAACACTTCCTGCACCTATTACAACATTATCTCCAATAGTTACTCCAGGAAGTACATTTACATTACCACCAATCCATACATTATTTCCTACTTTAATAGGTTTGGCATATTCTAATCCTTTATTTCTAGTTTCATAATCTAATGGGTGTCCCGCCGTATAAAAGCCACAATTAGGTGCAATAAAAACGTTATCACCAAATTCTACTTTTTCCCCATCTAATATTATACAATTATGATTCATATAAAAATTTTCTCCTATTATAACAGCAAATTTAAGTTTTTGTTAGATTTTTTAAATTATTATCCCATTTTGAACCTTTTTTACATATATAAAAATCACAGCAGTCTTTGCCTTCGGCTAAAGTTTTTGTTCGATAAAGTACACCACCCATCATATCAACTGACATAATATCTAAAACACACATATATTTTATTAATTCTGGATGATTTAATTTTCTTGCTAAAGCACATATTCCACATTTCTTATAAATAATAGTATACTCATTTTCATCTCTTCCTTTGATAAACTCTGTTTTCCAATTAAATTCATTATTACTAGCTTTATTATCTCTTTCTACATTTTTTTCTTTTTGGATTTGAGCCTTCTTTGTAAATGTTTTTTTAGCACTAAAAGCTTTTTCTATTAGAGGTGAATTAATTGTTGCTTTAACCATTTCTCCGAATTCTTCATCTTCTATTTTTTCCTCGCAAGTTTCATAAAACGCTAACCAAAGAGCAGCACTACTTAAGCAAACTCGTAAAGAATTTTTTCTTAACTCTCCTATATCAGGTAATTCAGTTACTATCTGCTTATAACGTTTTTTTGTGTTTATTCTTAATAATTTTATATTCCAATTTGGATGTTTCTCACTTAAAAAGTCAATAATTGCTTTATTCATAGCATACCATATTAATGTTTCACAATAAGTATATTTCATTTAATTTTATTTCCTTTCAAATTGCTATTCATTATTTTCGTTTTCTTTATTTATTTCATCTCTTAATTCTCTTGGTAAAAAATCAAAAGCTCTTTTATCTTGAGCAATTGCAATTTTAGCAATTTCTTTATTATGTAATATTCTATTACTAGCATATTTTATTATTAATCCTTTATTTGTAACAGCTTTTGTTACAATTTCGTCATCATCTCTTAAACGTTCACTTGCAAAATATAAAGCTTGTCCATAATTTTCTACACAATTTAATATTAATTCTCTATCTGCTTTTAATTTATCTGATGCATAACAAATTGTCCATGGTGCAGTTTTTATAGCAAGCATTAAAACTTCCTTATCACCTTTTAATCTGTCACTTGCAAATTCCAAAGCTTCTCCGTCTTGCATTAATGCTTCTATTACTATATCTTTATCATCTTTTAATTCATCTGATGCATATTCTAACCATTTTCCTTTTTCTTTAACAGCATTTAACATATATTCTTTGTTATCTTTATTTTGAACTACTTCTTCTAATTCCATTTTATACCCTCTAATTTATTTATTTTTTAAATATTCATTAATTGCATATGCAGCATTTCTACCTGATCTTGCAGCCCAAGCAACTGTACCTTTTGTCCCTGCTAAATCTCCACCTGCAAATATTTGTGCATCTGATGTTTGTCCATTTTCATCTATTTCTATATTACCATATTTAGTAACTTCTAAGCCTAAACTGTTAACTAATTTTTCTTCTACTTTTGATCCTACTGCCATAATAACATAATCAATATCTAACATAAAATTGCTATTTTCTATATTTACAGGAGATAATCTTTTTTCTCCTTCTTTTTGTACAAGTTCTGTTTTTATACATTCTACTTTTTCTACTTTATCTTTACCTAATATTTTTAGTATATTTGTTTGAAATAAAAATTCTACCCCTTCTTTTTTTGCGTCCTCTATTTCTTTTTTTTCTGCTGGCATTTCTTGTTCACTTCTTCTGTATATAACAGTTACATTTTCCGCTCCTAATTTTCTTATTGTTCGACAAGTATCCATTGCTACATTTCCGCCACCAATTACTGCAACTTTTTTATTTTTAAACTCTGGAAAATTCTTATTTTCTAATAATTCATTTCCTCCATATACACCTTTTTTTTCTTCTCCTTCTATATTCATTTTAGAAGATATATTTGCACCAAAACTTAAAAATATAACATCATATTCTTTTTTTAGTTCATCTATTTCTAAATCTTTTCCTAATTCTATTTCATTTTTTACTTTTATTCCAAGTTCTAATATTTTTTGTACTGTATTTTCTAAAACTTCTTTTTCTAACCTAAATTCTGGAATTCCATGTTCTATTATTCCACCAAGTTTAGATGATTTTTCAAATATTGTTACATCATATCCTTCTTTTGCTAAAAAGGCAGAACATGTCAATCCACAAGGACCTCCTCCTATTATTGCAATCTTTTTATTTTGTTTTACTTCTGTATTCTTAGGTATTTTCCATCCGTTTTTTATTGCTAAATCTCCTATAAATGCTTCTAATTTTCCTATTTCTACAGAATCAAACTTAAATCTTCTAATACAACTTCCTTGACATTGTTTTGTATGTGGACAAATTCTTCCACATATAGGCTGTAATACAGTTGTTTCACATAGCAATTCATATGCTTCTTTATATTTTTCTTCTTTCATTAATTTTATAAAACCTGTTGTATCATTATTTAATGGGCATCCTGACTGGCACGGTTTATTTACACATCCATAACATTCATTAACTAATTCATTTATTTCTTTCATCTTTATCTCCGTAAATTCATTGTTTATTTTTGTATATTATATCATTTATTTTATAAAATTCAAACTCAATTATATAATTTTTACTCATTAGTCGCTATACACATTATGTTGACAATCTTTTCATATTATGGTAAAATATATGTACATCCTATTGGATGAGTTAATTTACCTCCTTATGGGTAGTGGGAACTATATAAATTGTTAACTATTTATGTTTTCACTACTTTCTGGGGATAAGGTAGTGGGATAAATTTGTAGTTTAATAATTTATTGAAGTTCCCACTATTTACTTAAGAGAGGCTTAACCTCTCTTTTTTTAGAACATATATCTATTTTGCATTCCATAATTTTGTGAAGTATAATTGGCTGTATTATAATTCGCACTTGACATATTAAAAATTGAACTTGTAGTTGATATAGTTATAAATTTTATAGAATAAATATCTGCATACACTAAAGAATCATTTTCAAAAGATCTAAGTAAAATATAACTTGCACCAACATCTTGAAGTATTCCTATTCTATCCACCAAATTATTAGTACCTATCAAAAATTCTACTCTCATTAGTTTTCCTATTTGTTCTCTTAAAAATGCTGGTGTATATATAGGGTTTGTCAATATCTCCGGTTCTTGATTTGTTTCTATATTTCTATTCTCATTATTTACACCTTTTTTAACTTCCTCTTCCATATTTTTCCTCCTTTTATGTATTTTCATATTGAGATGTTGGCCTATAAAAACAATGATCTCCTAATCTTGTATGAAATGTACCTGAGCCATTTCTAGGAAATGTATTTTCACAATTTGGACTAAATGGATTCAAATACCACAAACATTCTCCTATTTCTGGTAATTTATTTCCAGATAATGCCCAATCAGCTATATAATAATGAATATCAGTCGGATTCATATTATAAATATTTTGTGAATTATATCTTCCAAACAAATTATCAGTAGCACAATCAAACTGTCCTGCTTGAAATATGATATTTCTTACACTTCCATTTTGTGATATTCTTGCATACTCACCTGTAGAAACATTTACTCTATTCATAATAACTGTTGCAACTGCTTTCATTCCATTGTTTCCTTCTCCTCCAGCCTCACATTGTACAATTCTTGCTAAAAGTTCTCTTTCTGAATAAGCCACTCAATTCACCTCAGTTAATTATATGTAAAAAGAGTTTAATAATTCTAAAAATTATTAAACTCTTTTATTACAAATTTCTAATTATTTTTTTATAGAATACGCTGTATTCCTCTACTTTCTTTTTGCAATTAATGCTTTAATTTTTATTCCTTGTTCTGAAAACATTTTTTCATGTTCTGTTTCTATATTATCCCAAAAATCAGTCTCACTATGTAAATCATATGTTCTTTTTACAATTTCAAATCCAGATTCTTCAAAGTATATTAAACTTGAAGCAAATAAATCATCATCATCTGTTTTAAAATATATTTCTCCATTATCATCTAAAAATTCTTTATATTTTTCAAGTTGTCTTGTATGTGTAAGCCTTTTCTTTCTATGTTTTCCTTTTGGCCACGGATTACAAAAATTAATATATATTCTTTTTATATTATCTTCTTTATTTAATATTAACAATATTCTTTCAATATCAAATCTTGTTAGTATTAAATTATCAACTTCCTTATTTTGCACTTTATATTCTTCTTCTACATTTCTTTTTGCTAATCCCAACATAGCATCAACTAAATCTATAGCTATATAGTTTATATTAGAATTTTTACTTGCTAGTCTTGATATAAACTGTCCTTTTCCACAACCTAATTCTAAATGAATTGGATTTTCTTTATTTTTAAATTTTTCTTTCCATTTTCCCTTATATTCTTCTGGATTATCTTCATAAAAACTGCTTGCTTCTAATTCTGGTCTTGCCCATGGTTTGTATCTTATTCTCATTGCTAACTCCTTATTCTTATTTATCTATACAATGTTTTTTATATAGAGCTTTTATATTTTTTCTAGTCATTACAGGATTAATTCCTTTTTCACTTATTTGTGTAAAAACTTCTGTTAACATATTTGCAACATTTTCATTTATAATTAACTTATTTCTTTCTTTATTCCAATATTCTAATGGATACTCTTTACAAAACTCTTTTCCTTTATATGTCATTCCTGCAGATAATCTATCACATATCATTTCTGCAGTGTATTTATATGGTATTATGGGTACATATGGTAATAATGATACATCTACCCAATAATCACTATGATGTTTATTTCTCCCTTTATGATGTAACCATGCTTTAGAATATCCATTTTTCTCTTTACATACAACTATTGGACTTCTTTTTCCATTATAATATTTTATACTTTCCCAAAATTCAGTTGGTGAAAATTTTGATAAATCATGTAATAAACCTCTTACTGGCAATCCTATTTTACAACATAATACAAATACATGCCATCTGTGTATTGTAACTAAACATATATGTTTTATTGCATTAACTAATAGCATAAGCTCCCTCTCTTTCTTTTGACATTATATATTAAAAAAAATCTTTTTTCAACAAAGTTTTCTAATAAGTTTACAATAATTTTAATTATAATTGTATTTTTTTTATTTTGATTATATAATTAATTCATATAAGGAGTTTTTATGAATCTAGAATATATAGTAAAAAAAGATGATAATTATACAAACATAAATCAAATTTTAAAAAATGAATTTAATATTTCTTCGAGATTATTTTCCAAACTAATAAACATGAAAAAAATATCAGTAAACGGCGTTATAACAGACACAAGAAATCCAGTTAAACTTGAAGACAAAATAAGTATTTCTTTTGATTATGAAGAGAATAACGAAAACATAGTTCCTAAAGAAATGAATTTAGATATTTTATATGAAGATGATTGGTTGCTAATAATTAATAAACCAGCTAATATTGCAGTTCATCCGTCAATGTTACATTATGATAATTCTTTAAGTAATGCAATCAGATTTTATTTTGATAAAATTGGACTAAAAAAGAAAATTAGGCCTGTTAATAGACTTGATAAAAATACCTCAGGAATTGTTATCTTTGCCAAAAATGAATACATTCAAGAATGTTTAATAAATCAAATGAAAAATAATACTTTAAAAAAAGAATATTTAGCTCTTGTTGATGGTCATTTTAATGACAAATCAGGAATAATTAACAAACCTATAGCTCGAAAAGAAAATAGTATAATAGAAAGATGCATTTCTTTGGATGGAAAAGAATCTATAACCAAATATGAAGTTCTTAAAGAATTTAATAATTATTCTTTAATAAAATGCATTTTATTAACTGGTAGAACTCATCAAATTCGTGTACATTTAGCCTCAATTAATCACTCTATTTTAGGCGATAGTTTATACGGTAAAGAAAATAAGTTAATTAATAGACAAGCTTTGCATTGTTATACCATAACATTTATTCATCCAATTAATAAAACCAATATTGAAATTATTGCTCCCATTCCTTTAGATATTTTTAATTTAATAACTTAATATTTACTTTTATATGTTTAAGTGATATAATATTTTTTGTAACTTACGTTTTGGATTAGTTTAAGGAGGTAAATATTTATGAACAGTAAGAATTCACCAGACAAAAATTCACCACTTATACGGATTCATGGAGTGTTATTCTGCAATGACGATTTCAGTGTAAATGCTCCAATGGAAACACATGATATCAATATTATAGGAGGCTTGTCCGTTGCTGGATATTTAAAAGCTAGAAATATTGATATAAGAAATGGAAACTTAATTGTCGATGAGCTTGAAGCTGAAAGAATTTCAGTTAGCTCAGCCATATATTGTGGTGGCTCTTGCCATTGCCATTCAATCTCAAGTGAAAGTTTCATTTTAATAGCTGGAGATTGCTATGCGGATTCTATAACAGCTAACGGAGATGTGGTAATCGACGGAATTTTTAATAATTCTATTGAAAATATTAAAGTTCCAGATGAAAACCATATCTATATCAACGGATCTAAAATAAGATAAAATAATTTATCTCATTAAAAACAAAGACGACAGGTATTACCTGTCGTTTTTCATATTATAAAAGTAAATCTATAAGCCGGGTTCTGTCATTTAAAGTAGTCATTTATCTAGGATATATATTACTATATATCTCAAGCCACGCAATTAAGAAGTTGTCGAGCAGACTTAATCTTCTTATTTAGGTGTTGCTCCAGATGGGGTTTACATTGACCCAATATGTCACCATATCAGCGGTAAGCTCTTACCTCACCTTTTCACCCTTACCAAAATTGGCGGTTATTTTCTGTTGCACTTTCCTTAAGGTTTCCCTCACTAGACGTTATCTAGCATCATTGCTCTATGGAGCCCGGACTTTCCTCTCGTAAGTCTTTTCATCTCTTACCAGCGACTATTTAATTTGCTCGTTTTTCATTATAACATTTTTCGACAAATTTGTAAATCTTTTTTCTATATTATTTTGTTTCTGTAGATTGAGTTGACTGTGTATTTGTTGCTGTAGTTTTTTTATTATTTTCTTGTCTCATTTTATCAAGTCTTTCTATTAATTCTTGCAATGTCTTTATATCAGATCCCATCATTTCCCAATCATTTCTTGAATTTGAATCTGTTAAATTATTGTTTGCCTTTATAATTGTATCAATAAGTCCTTCTATATCTTCTGTATTATTAACTTCTAGATTAACAGCTGATTGTGATAATAATTTGCTTAAAGCATTTTCTAAATTATCACCAATTGCTACTTTTGTTCCAGATGCTACAATTACTTTTTCTAACGTAATTGGTTGATTTATTTCATTTGTTTTTGTTTGATATATAGTTTCTATATATAATAATGTATTATTTATAGGAATAATTTTCATTTCTTTTGAAATTTTAACTCCTGTAACATTCAAACTATTAAGTTCTGCTGATATTGTTTCATCTTGTTCAATTAGATTATCTAATTGATTTGCTCCTAATATGTTACTATCTGCTGAAAATTTATAAATTTTTAATTCATTACTCGTTCCATTACAAGTTCCTAATACATAGGATATAATATTTGTTTTATTTTTTTGTGTATACATCTGAACTAATCCAAATCTTGTTTCACCATCTGGTGTTTTTAACATTGTATAATATGGTTCTAATGTAGCTGTTTTGGTTTTTGAGGTTGATTTTCCATATGTAGCAAGTGACCAAATATCACTTTTTCTATATAAAACATCTTCTTTTACATTGTGATATACTCTTAACATTTCAGCTTGTACATTATATAATAATTGTGGATATTTTAATTGTTTTTGAATTTCTTCTGGAATATCATTTTCTTCAAACATTGCTGGATATATCTTTTTATATGCTGATATTATTGGATCTGTTTTATCTACTATATAAAATTTCATTTCGCCATTATAAGCATTTATTATAACTTTTACAGAATTTCTAATATAATTAATATCTCGTTTTTCTTTTTCTCCATCAATTGTTGTATATGACGAATATGGATATTTATCTGAAATTGTGTAAGCATCTATAACCCAATAAATTTGATTATCTTTAATTACTGTATAAGCATTTTCATCATATAATAAATATGGAAGTGCTGTTTTTGCTCTTTCAATTACATTTCTATTTGTTAATATCTTACTTTGATTTGTTACAGATGTTGAAAATGCAAGTTTAAAATCTTTATTTCTTACTGCTAATATTAATCTATCTAAAAATCCAACTTGGATTCCTGATTTTCCTTCATAACTATAAGTATGTTCTTCACCTTCACTATCTGTATAATCATATTCTTCTTTATTTTTTGTATTTGTTACTACTATTGAATTTGTTTCTAATCCATAATATATTCTTTGATTATCATCTATTTCTTTTTGAATATATTGAATATTTCCCTCTTCTGATGTTTTATTTGCATCTACTATTATTTGTCCTATACCATGTGTAAGTTCATATGTTTTATTATTATATGAAATTGATTGTTCTGCAATTTCTCTTGGTGCTATATATGCTAATTTTTCTTGATTATCTTTTATAAATTTAGTAGTTAATATATTTCTAAATGTATAATATCCTGCTTCTGTTTGTGTATCTTCTAAACTTTGTTTTACCATATTTTGACTTACTATTGGAATATTATCTAACAATTCTTTATTTTCATTAATTTCCTCTTCAGATATTGTCCCAGAATAACTAATATTTATTTCTGAAGCATTTATTCCATATGCTTCTCTTGTTGAATTTATATTTTCTTCAATATATTTTCTTTCTTTATCAAATTCATTTGGTTTTACAAAAATAAAATCTGTTCCTACCATTACAATAAACATCACAACTAGATATCCTGGAATTGATAATAATGTAAACATTATTTTTTTGTTTTTATTTTTTTGAAAAAATATTACAGATGAAATTATTGCTCCTATTATTACAAATGCAAATATTATATATCCCCATAATTTTATTGTTGATTCTACAAATCCTGCTCCTGTTAATTCAATTTCATCATTTAATGTTAAAAATTTCTCTGTTACTATATTTTGAGTACTGAATATTGTTAATATTCCTGCAAGAATTGCTAAAATTATTACATTTTTTAATAAACTTTTTATAAATTTACTTTTTCTTAGCATTGTTCTATCAATTCCATCAAAATATAAATTAAACACAATTATATAAAATGCTGTTATATATGCACTTATTAGAATAACAAATTGCATTATATACTTTATAATTGCTTCTATTAATGGTTTGGTAAACATATAATATGAAATGTCCATATTAAATATCATATCTGTTTTTTGAAATGATACTTTACTTGCACATAATAATACTTTTTCAACTATATTATTTGAAAAAATTATACTACCTATTATCGCAACAACAAATATTAAAGATTTATTTGGAAGTTTTGGCATTGTTTTATTTTCTGATTCAAAAAATGGTTTTAGACCTTTTTTTATTCCTATATTAGTGATAAACATACATATTGAAATAACAACAAAACTTATTCCCATTATTGAATATTTATATTTAATATTTGTCCAAAAATTTTGAACATATTGTTCTCCTAATTCTAGACATTCTAAATATTCCCCTCTTAATGTAAAATATGTACATATTAAATATATCGCTATAAATGCTATTACTAATATATTTTTTATTTTATTTAATTTCTTTTTTTCCATCTATTTTTTAAACTCCTCATAATTTTGTTTAACTACAAATATATTTATCTTACGTTTTTTATATTATTGCTTTTACAAAATCTTTAGAATTAAAAATTTCCATATCATCAATTTGCTCTCCAACACCTATGAATTTTACAGGTATATCATTTTCTTGTACAATTCCAACTACAGCTCCACCTTTTGCTGTTCCATCCAATTTTGTTAATACAATTCCTGTAATATCTGCTTGTTCTTTGAATGCTTTTACTTGTGATATTGCATTTTGTCCTGTTGTTGCATCAATTACTAATAATACTTCTTTTGATGCTTCTGCCATTTCTTTATTTACTACTTTTTGAATTTTGTTTAATTCATCCATTAAATATTTTTTATTATGCAACCTTCCAGCTGTATCTATTATCAATACATCTGCATTACTTTCTTTAGTTCTTCTTATTGCTTCAAATACCACTGATGCTGGGTCTACTCCTTCTTCTCTTTTTACTACTTCTGCTCCTGCTCTTTGTGCCCATATTTCTAATTGTTCTACTGCTGCTGCTCTAAATGTATCAGCAGCAGCAACTATTACTTTTTTTCCATCTCTTGCTAATCTTGCTGCCATTTTTCCTATTGATGTTGTTTTTCCAACTCCATTTACTCCTATAACAAGTATTACTGATGGCTTTGTTTCTAGTTTTAAACTATTATCACATTTTTCTAGAATTTTCTCAATTTCTTCTCTTAATGCTTCTTTTACTTGTTCACTTTCTCCTATTTTTTCTTTTTTTATTTTTTCTCTTAAATTACTTATTATTTGTGTTGATGTTTCTACTCCCATATCTGACATTATTAATGCTTCTTCTAATTCTTCAAGTAATTCTTCATCAACCTTTCTAAAATTACTAAATACATTATTTATTTTATCATTTATTGATTCTTTTGTCTTTGTTAAACCTTGTTTTAATTTATCAAAAAAGCCCATCTTTTTCTATTCCTTTCTTT
>ERZ827168.1195-NODE-1195-length-37150-cov-6.982963_pt1 | contig 37150 bp, 55 predicted proteins | sample MGYA00519868_ERZ827168 | MGnify/ENA primary metagenome ERZ827168 (study PRJEB31778, sample SAMEA3449271) | human gut metagenome | biome: human gut; feature: human-associated habitat; material: faeces | place: United Kingdom | collected 2010/2012 ...
TCCAGATACAACTTTATCTCCATCTGTTAATCCTTGTGGAGCTAATATATATGCTCTTTCTCCATCTGTATATTCTATTAATGCTATGTTAGCTGTTCTGTTTGGATCATATTCGATACCAATTACAGTAGCTTCCATATTATCCTTTTTACGTTTAAAATCTATAATTCTATATTTTTGTCTATTTCCTCCACCTTGATGACGTACTGTTATTCTACCATAAGAGTTTCTACCTGCATTTTTCTTTTTTGTTGCTAATAAAGATTTTTCAGGAGTTTTTTTAGTAACTTCTTCAAATGTAGAAACAGTCATATTTCTTCTTGATGGTGTATAGGCTTTGAAATGTTTCATTCCCATGATTTAATTCTCTCCTTTACTATGTTTACAATTTACTTAAAGTAATTGTATAAACTCGCGGTTATTTTTCCTGCCCCGCTATTAGCAGATATTCTTTATTGTCCTGGTATTTTCCAGATAATTTTTCTTTAGCTTAAGCTCCCATAAATTCATCAATTGAATCTTTATATTTTTTAGTAACTTTTGTTACTTTTCCACCTTTAGCTAAATATGATTTTTCTGATGGATTTGTATCTATTGTAACAATAGCTTTTTTCCAGTCAGATGTTTTTCCTTGATGATATCCTACTCTTTTTTTCTTTCCGTTTACCATCATTGTATTAACTTTTAATACTTTAACTTCAAAAAGTTTTTCAACAGCTTTTGCTATTTCAACTTTTGTTGCTTTTTTGTTTACTTCGAAAGTATACTTTCCTTCTTGTAATCCGTCATTACTTTTTTCAGTAACTACTGGTCTTACTATTACTTCTTCTGGTAACATTATGCGTACACCTCCTCTAATTTTTTAACAGTATCTAAAGGTAAAACTAAATTATTGTATTTTAATAAATCAAATACATTAATATTGTTTATAGCAATAGCTTTTACACCTTCTATATTTCTTGCTGACATTAAAACATTTTCGTTTTTATCAGCTAATACTATTAATGTTTTTCCTTCTACTTTTAAATCTTTTAAAGCATTAACCATTGTTTTTGTTTTGATTTCTTTTAATTCTAATTTATCAACAACTGTTAATTCTTTTTCTAATACTTTAGAACTTAATATAGATCTAATAGCAAGTCTTCTTTCTTTTTTATTAACTCTATATTTATATGAACGTGGTTTTGGACCTAAAGCTATACCACCTTTAATCCATTGTGGAGCACGAATACTTCCTTGTCTTGCTCTACCTGTTCCTTTTTGTCTCCATGGTTTTTTACCACCACCACTTACTTCGCTTCTTGTCTTAGTACTTTGTGTACCTTGTCTTTGATTAGCTAAGTAATTAAGTAATACTGTGTGTACTATTGTTTCATTTGGTTCAATTCCAAATACAACTTCACTTAATTCAACATCACTAACTTTTTTACCTTTTATATCATATACGTCTACTTTTGGCATTTTCGTATTCCTCCTTCCTTCTATTTAGTAGCCTTTACAGCTGATTTTATTTTTAAGATAGCTCCTTTTGGTCCTGGAACACTACCTTTTATTAATAATACGTTTTTATCCATATCTACTCTAACAACATCTAAATTTTGTATTGTTACAGTAACTCTACCCATATGTCCTGGTAATTTTTTACCTTTGAATACTCTACCTGGTGTAGATGTTGGTCCCATAGATCCTGGTCTTCTATGATACATAGAACCATGTCCCATAGGTCCTCTGTGTTGTCCATGTCTTTTTATAACACCTTGGAATCCTTTTCCTTTAGATGTTCCTTGTACATCTATTTTTTCTCCAGCTTCAAAAACATCAGCTTTAACTTCATCTCCAACTTTAAAGTTTTCGATTGAATCTACTCTAAATTCTCTTAAATGTTTTTTTGCTTCAACATTTGCTTTTGCAAAATGTCCTTTTTCTGGTTTTGTAAGATGTTTATCTTTAACATCTCCAAATCCTAATTGTACAGCATCATATCCATCTGTTTCTACAGTTTTTACTTGTGCAACTGTACATGGACCAGCTTCTATAACTGTTACTGGAATAACATTTCCTTTTTCATCAAATATTTGTGTCATTCCTATTTTCTTTCCTATTATTGCTTTTTTCATTTTTAAATTTTCCTCCTAACTATTGGCTGATTTTTATTTAATCAGCTTGGTTTAATGAATTGTTTCTTACATTTTTATTTCAATATCAACACCTGCTGGTAATTCTAGTTTTGTTAAACTATCAACAGTTTTTTGTGTTGGATAAAGAATATCTATAACTCTTTTATGTGTTCTCATTTCAAATTGTTCTCTTGAATCTTTGTATTTGTGTGGAGAACGTAAGATTGTTACGATTTCTTTTTGTGTTGGTAGTGGAATAGGACCTGAAACTTTAGCTCCTGTCTTTTTAGCAGTATCTACTATTTTTTCAGCAGACTGATCTAAAATAACGTGATCATAAGCTTTTAATCTTATTCTAATTTTTTCGCTTCCTACAACTGTTTTTGCCATTGTAATTTTCCCTCCTCTTTAAAATATAATTACTTAGCTGGCAAGTCAAAACGCACCCTGGTGTTTTGTGTAACTCCAATATAAAAACCCAAAACTCGCATGATAATCTTGGGATAAGTGCTTATTATATGTATAACAAATTTTATACATATTCTCTATGTATATATTTCATAAAGTTTACTAACTTACCGCCTGGTCTAAGCCAAGACATACTCCACTGAAGTTCCCTCCATTCCACTATTCCGTAAGAATGTAGCCACATTCAGTTTCAACGCTAAAACTCATGCTCTATTATTATACACCGCTTTTAAGCCTATGTCAACAGTATTTTGCATAATTTTACAAGATTACAAAATTATTACATCTTTTGTATACCTTAGGGTTAAAGCATTTTATCAATATTTTCTTTTTTAAAATTACCAATATATTACAAAATATGTTTTACATTTGTAATATTTTATGATATAATACAAAAAAATTTAAGTAAGGAGAACGGTTTTTATGAAATTAAATTCAGACAATACTAATTTAGCTGAAAATAAAGTTTTAATTTTATATATATTAGATAAACTTAATAAAGATATTACTAATGCTGGATTATTTAAAATAACATCTTCTATTAATAATATTAATTATTTTTATTTTCAACAAACACTAACTGATTTAGTAGATTCAAAACTAGTCGGAACTTACACAAAAGACGATGAAACTGTTTTTAAAATAACTTCTGAAGGAAAAAATAATTTTGCACTTACAAAAGATGTTTTACCTGGAATTATGAAACTAAAAGCAGACAATATATTTAAAAAAGAATTATATGAAATAGAAGAAGCTTCTTCTGTATCTGCAGAATATACACCAAAAAACGAAAAGGATTTCACAGTTAAATGCAAAATTGTGGAAAACAATGAGACTATTTTTGAAATAAAAACATTTGCTGGATCAGCAGATAGAGCAAAAAGAATTATAGATAATTGGAACAATAATGCAAGTTCTATTTATCCAAAAATTTTAAATCTATTATTAAATAATGAAAGCCAATCAAATTAATGATTGGTTTTTTATATTATAATAAAGTCGGAAAATTCAATTTATGTTAGCAAATTTCTGTGCAATATATTTATATTATAGGAAGTTCGGAGAACTTTCCCATAATATAAAAAGTCCCGCTTCACGAGACTTTTTTATTTAATCTATTAAATAAATCTTATTTTCTTTTATACTTTTTTGTACATCAATTACTCTTTGATTTGATGATCCTTTCCATTTTAATGTAGGGTCATGCAATTCATCAACATATTGTCCATCAATTAGAACATCTATATACTGAGAAACTTCTTTATTTTTTAAATAATTATCAAATGTAAATCCTGTCCATACCCATAAGCTTTTATTTGGAAATCTATCTTTAAAAGCTTTAGCAAGTTTTGTTGTTCCTTCAATATTAGAAGGATGCATTGGTTCTCCTCCTAATATTGACAATCCTACAATATTTTCATTGTCACATAATTCCAAAACTCTAGTTATTGTTTCATCTGTAAACTCTTTGCCCCCATTAAAATCATGTGTTTCTTTGTTAAAACAATTTTTGCAATTAAATGTACATCCTTGCATAAATATTGACACTCTAACACCTGGTCCATCTGAAATATCCATTTTTCTGATTTTATTGTATCTCATTTTATCACCTTATTATTCGTCATCTTTATTATCTATATGAAGAACTCTTTCTTTTATTTCTTGTGTTCTTCCTTTGTTCCAAAAATTACTTCCTATATATCCGCATGTTCTTCTTGCTACATTTAATGTATTATGATCTTTATTTCCACAATTTGGGCAATACCATTCTAAATTATCATCTATTAGAATTTCTCCATCATATCCACATTTTTGACAATAATCTGATTTTGTGTTTAATTCTGCATACATTATATTATCATATATAAATTTTATAATTTGTATAACAACATCTAAATTATTTTGTAAATTTGGAGTTTCTACATAAGATATTGCTCCTCCTGGACTTAATGTTTGGAATTCACTTTCTAATTTCAATTTAGAAAATGCATCAATTTCTTCAAATACAGGTACATGATAAGAATTAGTTATATAATCTCTGTCTGTAATTCCTTCTATAACTCCAAATCTATTTTTTAAGCATTTTGCAAATTTATATGTTGTTGATTCAATAGGAGTTCCATATACACTATAATCAATATTTTCTGTTTCTTTCCATTCATTACATTTATCATTTAATTTTTGCATTACTTCTATTGCAAATTCTTTTCCTTCTCCATTATCTGTGTGACTATGATCTGTCATATATTTTACACATTCATATAATCCTGCATATCCAAGTGATATTGTAGAATATCCATTATGTAACAATTCATGTATGCTTGCTCCTTTTGGCAATCTTGCTAATGCTCCATGTTGCCATAATATAGGAGCAACATCACTTGTTGCATTTGCTAGTCTTTCATGTCTTAATTGTAAAGCTCTATGACATAACTCTAATCTTTCATCATATATTTTCCAAAATAACTCTTTATCTTTTCCTGATGATAATGCAACATCAACTAAATTTATTGTTACAACACCTTGGTTAAATCTTCCATAATATTTTGGTTTATTTGTTTTTGGATCAACATATGGTGTTAAGAATGAACGACATCCCATACAAGGATAGCAATTTCCATTACCATTTTTATCAATTTTTAATTCTTTCATTTTCTTTTCTGATATATAATCAGGAACCATTCTTTTTGCAGTACATTTAGCTGCAAGTTGTGTAAGATACCAATATTTACTATCTTCATTTATATTATCTTCTTCTAATACATATAACAATTTAGGAAATGCTGGAGTTATATACACTCCCTTTTCATTTTTAAATCCTAATATTCTTTGTGTTAAAAACTCTTCAATTATCATTGCAAGTTCATCTTTGTATTCTTCTGTTTCGCCCAAATACATACAAACAGATAAAAATGGGGCCTGTCCATTTGTATTTGTCATAGAGTTTACTTGATAATTAAATGTTTGTACACCATCCTCAACTTCTTTTTTAGTATCTTGCATAGCGTATTCTTTGCATAATTCGTCACTTAATTTTCTAGATTTATATTTTGCATAATATTTATCATAGCTATATTTTACAAATGGTGCTAAATGCGAAAGCGATATTGTTGCTCCTCCATAACTTGAAGATGTAACTGCTAAAATTATTTGAGTAGCAATTGTAGCTGCTGTAATAAATCTATGAGGTTTTTCTATCATTACTCCATTTATTATAGTACCATTTTGTAGCATATCTTCTAAATTAATTAATTCACAATTATGAAGTGCATTTTGAGCAAAATAATCTGCATCATGGAAATGTATTATTCCTTCATCATGTGCTTTTACTATATCTTCTGGTAATAAAAACCTTCTTGTTATATCTGTACTTGTTATTCCAGCCAAATAATCTCTTTGTGTTGTTACAACAGTAGCATTTTTATTTGAGTTTTCGTTATTCCAATATTCACTTTCGCCATCTATTAATTCTTTTATTGACTGGTCTGTTGTATTTGATTTTCTTACTAATTCTCTTGTATAACGATATGTTATATATTTTTTAGCTAATTGGTATTTTCCAAATGCCATTAGTTTTTCTTCTATTATATCTTGTATATCCTCAACTAATATTCTTTGTTTTCTTAGATCTTGAATATAAGCTATTATCTCTTTAATTTGTTCTTCTGTAGCTCTTTCTTTTCTAGAAACTTCATTGTTTGCTTTTTTTATTGCCACTTTTATTTTCTCTGGATCGTAATCTGTTATTGTTCCATCTCTTTTTACAATTTTCATTTTATTGCCCCCTCTTTTTATGTATTTATTATATATTATTTTTTATCTTTTACTGTTGCAAAAGCAACAGTTTTTAAAAAAATTTTTTTTATTTGTTTTAAATCGCTTGTTTCTAAGAAAAAAAGTTTTATTACATTTTTGTTACAAAAAAATAGTATGCATTTTATTTTTGCATACTATTTTTATTTAATCATTCCAAATTACTGGACGGAAAGTAGCACTACCTGATGATCCATTTGAGTACGAATCATAACTTCCAAACATCCATTGTCTTAGCACTATACCATAAGGGTTGTAAGTACTAGCACCAAACCACCCTCTTACTTCTGCTATTGCTTTTCCTTTTGTATTGTCAATAGAAGTCATATCATCTATAGCTTCCACATATTTTGATTCTTTATTATTTATCAAATTCCCCATATATTCATTTGATATATTTTGATATATAGATGATGTTTGAGTAATAGTTTTTCCAAAATTTATAACACCTGACGCATTGCCTGTTGTTGTATTATATCTTTTTCCATCAATTGTAGTTTGACTACCATTATTACTATTATTAATCTGTCCATATGCACTTGCTGCTAAATAAGAAACTGTTGCCCAATCTGAATTTAAAGTTAAATGTGGATCTAATGTATTTTTACCAAGTGTAGTATCTGAATTTCTTAAATCATAACATTGTTGGTAAGATTCTGAAACAGTTATATTTGTCCATGCACTTGTTCCAGGTTTTATTTCCATAGCAGCATTAGATTTTATTGTTAATAATAAAATCGTTAAAATCATTATTATATTTATATATTTAATTTTTTCTTTCATAATTAATCCTCCTTAAATTATTCTGCATTACTTGGCTCATATTTACTCATCCACATTCCCTTTAATTTTTTACCATCAACATTAAAGCCTTCATGTACTGTATAGCCTTCTGGTAATCCATATGGATATTGAGTTTTGTCCAATGGTTCATCATCTTGATCTACATATATAATATCTGTTGACTTATAATTTGTTAAATTATTTATTTTATAAGCATATCTAGGTATCCATACCCACCATGCCTCTTTTCCATTTGCATTTGTCTTTATATTAGCCCATATTTTATGTTCATAGTCATACCACTTATTGTCACTATTTATTGTATTTAAATCTGCATCTGCCAATTTTATTTCATCTGTAAATGTATTTGAAGCGCTATCAAATAATTCTATATATGTATTTTCTTTATCAAAACCTGTCATTTCTGGTCCTTCTACTCCAACTGATGATGTTGTTTGTGTAGAATAGCTTGGCTCATATTTGCTCATCCACATTCCTTTTAATTTTTTACCACCAACATCAAACCCTGGATGTATAATATAACCTTCTGGTAATCCGTTTGGATATGAAATTTTATCTATTGGTTCATCATTCGTATTAACAAATATAACATCTGTAGTTTTATAATTTGTTAAATTATTTACTCTATATGCATATCTAGGCACCCATACCCACCATGCTTCTTTGCCATTTGCTGTTGTCTTAATATTAGCCCAAACTTTACTTGAATAATCATACCATTTTTCATCATTATTTATTGTACTTAAATCTGCATCTGCTAATTTTATTTCATTTGTAAATGTATTTGAAGTACTATCAAATAATTCTATATATGTATTTTCTTTATCAAAGCCTGTCATATCTGGTTCTAATACTCCATCAGAAATAATTTGTGTTTTATAGTTTGGTTCATATTTACTCATCCATATTCCACTTAATTTTTTATTATCTACATTAAATGCAGAATGTACTACATAACCTTCTGGCAATCCATTTGGATATGCTGTTTTATTTATTGGTTCATCATTTGTATCTACATATATAATATCTGCTGACTTATAATTAGTTAAACTATTTATTTTATAAGCATATCTAGGTATCCATACCCACCATGCTTCTAATCCATTAGCATTTGTTTTAATATTTGCCCATACTTTTTGTTCATAATCATACCATTTTTTATCAGTATTTACTGTATTTAAATCTGCATCTGCTAATTTTATTTCATCTGTAAATGTGTTTGTTTCAACATCAAATAATTCTATATATGTATTATCTTTATCAAATCCATTCATATCTGGTGATAATACACCTTCAACAGTAACTTGCATTCTATAACTTGGTTCATATTTACTTATCTATATTCCTTTAAGTTCATGACCATCTACCGTAAATCCTGGTTGAACTGTATAATCTGCTGGTAATACTCCATCTGGGCATTTTGTTTTATTTAATGGTTTATTATTTACATCAACATAAATTATATCTATAGCTGGATTTGCACTAGAACCATTTATTTTATAGGCATACCTTGGTATCCATACCCACCAAGATTCTAAATTGTTTGCATTTGTTTTAGCATTTGCCCACACCTTATTACCATAATCATGTAATTTATATGTTTTACCTTCTTTTTCTACTTGATAATTTTCTTTATTATCTATATATTCTTTCGCATTTATTTCTACTTGTTCACTAAAATCATCTGAATAATAAATTAAACTTGTATTTTTCGCATTAAATCCTTTCATATTTGGAGCATAATATGTTTCATCTCCAACTGTAATCAAATTTGATTCACTATCTATTATTTGATTCTTTTCCTGTTCTACATCACCACTACTATTTCCACCTTTTTGCATCTGTGCAACTTCATAACAATGATATGCTTTACCTCCTATTGTTGTTTTTGGTATTTTAAATACAATATCAGATTTTTTGTCATATACATAAGTATTTTCTTTATTGTTTCCAATATTTTTTTCTAATATATATGCACCTTTTATTATTCCATCTGTAAGCAAAGCTTTATAATCATCTTCTTTGTAATCTGATGGCTCTTTATCTGATGGATATCCATTTCTGGCATATAACATCTGTTGCATAAATGTTTCTGGCACTTTAATATTATTTGTATTTAATTCTTCTTTAAATAACTCTTCTTTTGTTTCTCCTGTTGCTACCATTAATGCATGTTCATTTTGCTTTAGTCTTACATTTTCTTTAACCTTTTTCATTTCTGTAACATATGCAGATAATTGAGCTCTTGTTATTAATCCATTATCTCCAAATAAAGCATTAATTGCAACTCCTGCTAGAATTAAAAGAACTATAATAGTAATTACTAATGCAATTAGAGTAATACCATTTTGCAATCTTTTTTGCCTTCTTTGTATTCTCACTTTTCTTTTTCATCCCCTTTGGTATATTTTATATTTTCAATTTTACAATACCATTTTTTCTTTGTCTAGTATTTTACTAATTTATTTCGGAAAATAAATTTATTAAAAAAAGAAATCAATCATTATACTGATTGATTTCTTACTCTGTATTTTTTACAGATTTATATGGTAGCGAAGGGGAGAAATGATTTTAGTGTTTTTCTGTATTTCTATTTTTTATTTTTTCTTGATTTTTAGCCTTTTTTAGGCTTAATCATTTCTAGTCATTTCTATATTATGCTAAACTTAGTGGCTAAAAAGTGGCTAAAAATATTAGCCATTTTCACCTATTTTTTAAGAATTGTTGTATTTCTATTTCATAATTATCTATTTTAAAATCATTACATATTTTTCTTAAAAGATTTATAAATCTTTCATTGTTTTTTGTAAATCCTTTTATTTCATTTTCTACTATATTCATTACTACATATCTCCTTTTATTTTATTGAAGATTCTAATTGGAGAATATATTTGATTAAGTTGCATTTGGGCAACATTTTATGAAACTGTCATTTTTGTTTACGAAAATAAAAAACGACACTATTAAAGTGTCATTTTTCTATTTTGTATAATTCTTCTATGTCTACTTTTAATGCTTTAGCTATCATTATCATTGTTGACAATTTTGGATCTCTTTCTTGTCTTTCTATTTTACTTAAATGCCCTTTACTAATTCCAGATAATTTTGCTAAAGTATCTAGTGTCATATTCTTCTCTAGTCTTATTTTCTTTACCAATATTTCTATTTTCATAAAATCACCAATTTTAGTATGTCCAATTAATTTATCTTTTATGAAACTATATTTTTCTAATTAATTCTTTAAAACTATATGCATTTTTATGACACGCTAATGTAAATGCGCTAAATAAGCAATTATTATATGCATAATTATCCCATTCATTCATATTTACTTTAGGATTATTTTTTACATATCTATTAAATTCTTTTAAACTTCTTTTATAATAATTAATCATAAAATTAGTATTAGCATTTTTTTGAAATATATGTAAAAACTTTCCACAATTCAAAGAAAGTTTTCCACAGTTTTTTCGACTTTTTTATTGACAGTTATTATAGTTTTTGATATAGTATGTTTATCGTTTAAGCATCTACCACGACAGCTTAGTTGTATTAAGTAATAACAAGCTGTTATATATGTAACACTTGTTGTTACTATCATGCAACTAAGTCTTACTTAATTGCAACGAAGGGGGTGGATGCTATAGAAGTTTTATTAGTAATAGTTGTAGGTATTTTTTCTTTATCGTTTTTATTAGAAAAAGCATCTGATTTCATTAAGCAACTTAAATCTGGATCAGCTAAACTGAGCAAGGGTTTCGAAGCTAGGCTATCATTTGTTCCAATACATAATAAAAAAAGTGAAGAAAGCGCTACCAACACAAACTTCACAAACGAAACTGATGAGTAAGGATTTTTCCTTGCTCTCTTTTATTATATTATTTAATTTATTTTTTATCACAAGTATTTTTTATAGTCAATATCTTTTGAATATATGTAATTCACTTTTAATATTTTTGTAACAAAATTGTAACATTTCTTTTGCTATCTGTCAATATTATACCACATTTTTTATAAAAATACAACATTATTGCATTTCTTACTTTCTCTTAAAATCAAGCCCAAAACCGACCTCTCAAAATCAATTTTAAGCCGTTTTTATTTTTAAGTCAACAAGTTATATGCCTTAATTTTGGCACACAAAAAAGAGGTAGACTAGTTTTACTAATCTACCTCTAAATTTTAGCTCATTGCTTTAGTCCAAAATCCTTGTCCAACAATTTTCCCATCATCACTTAAGCCTCTTTTTCTTTTAAAGTTTCTTACATCTTCTACTGTTCCATCTCCATAGTTTCCATTAAAAGCATTTTTATTATATCCATAAAAATAACATAGTGCTTGAATAAATTTTACCATTTTCCCAGTGTCGCCTTTTTGACGAATTACTTTTTTAGAAAATTTATATGCTTTATCTCCAAATTCTCCACCAATTATATTTCCATTTTTGTCTGTTGCAAAATCAGCTCCCCAAACATTATTACATTGTTTTTTCCAAGCTTTTATTATAGCTGATTTTGTTGCTTTATTTGCTTTTCCATCTATTGTTAATTTTGAGTTATATGTTTCATTTAACCATTTTTGTACTTTTTTAATATTTTTACTTTCTACTTTTGGTTTATACTCTTCCTCTAAAGCTCTATAACAAAACAATTTTCTAACTCTTGAATATTTTTTAAAATCATCTATTGTTATATCTACATCATTTCCATTAACGATAACTTTATTTCTTCTACTTGGTGTATTAAATTTATTCTTATATAAATATGGATCAAATACACATATTGTGTTTGCATCTCTCATATATGCTAATACTACATAGTGTCCTCCAGTTGAAAAAACTCCTCCAGCAGAACAAATAGCTACACACATACCTCCAGAGCATAAATTGTCTATAGCCTTATCTATGTTTGTTGTTTCAAACATATCTAATCCAAATTCGTTTGCAGTCCATTTAAAAGCAGAATCTTTAGTTCCTTCTGCTCCCCTTAAATTATTACTTAAAAATAATTTTGCCATATCTTTAGGGGTAGCTGTTGCTCTTAAACTTGATGCTATCATTGCAGCACTTGTAGGACCACATCCAGAAGTTTTTATTGTTGCTTTTGGGTGGCTTGAACTAGGATATGGACAACTTGCCCATCTACTATCTGCTTGATTATAATATACTCTTCCCATCATTATTCCTCACTTTCTAATTCACTTTCATTTAATTCTTCGGGTATTTCCTTTGTTTCTAATATTTCATCTTCCATTTCTATTTCTCCTTTTTTATATTTTCTTTTAATTGAGTTCCAAAATAGAAAGCTATAATCATTAAATATATTTGTTCTATGTTCATTTGCCCAACTATAGCTTTATAAGCTACTACTAATGTTAAAATTAATGTAACTAAACTTTTTACATTAATTAATTTTGCTATTTTATCTTTCATAGGAAACATCTCCTTTCTTTTAATCTATTAATTCAAAATCACTAACTCTATTTACAACATCTTTTACAAATGAATTTCCTTTAAGTTTAAAATATATTTCTGCACTATGTTGAATTGCTTGTAACTGATAATGTGTTATTTTCTTATCATTTTTGCATCTATCATATATTGTTAATATGTCATTTCTTAAGCTACATTTAACCGCTTCTATCATTGACATTGCAAATGTTATAAAACTACCAAAAAAAGTACAGATAAACATTATCTGTACCCAATATTCTTTTATAAAACTTAACATTTTTTTCCCTTTCTTTTATACTCCTATAACCGCTGTTAAAACAAATTTTTTATTGTTAAAAGTTATTCCATTTTGTGTACCTTGTTCAATATTAATGTTATGTCCACTTAATTGAGTGTCTGTAACATATATATATTTATGTGCTATTGCACTAAAATTATCACCAGTAAGAAAACAATCTACTCCATCACCGTTAAAATATAATACGTGTGTTTTTGGAATAAAAATATAGTTATACCAGTATTTATTATTTGTATCTCCTGTATAAGCTCTAAATTGTAGAATTATTCCGTTGTTTTGTTCTGAAACTTTTTGAGATAAATTAGCTACTTGACCTCCATCCATATAGTTTCCTATTTCATCTTGCCATAATATATTTTGACCTTCTAATAATTTATTTACATTTTGTTTTATTTTTTGCATTTCATTATCTTTGTTTTCATAATTAGCTTTCATTTGTATACACCCCTCTCACAACAAACTCTATTGTTCTGTTTGCTGGAACTGATTGTCCCCACTCATAAAATTGAATTTTATTTGATATAGTTCCATTTTCTCCTATTTCTTTATAATGTATATCTTTTATTAGTTTTTCTCCCATATAATATATGTCCAATACATCTTCTCCGACTTTATAGTAGTAAGGAATTTCATAATCTGTGTTTTCTGCTATTTCTGTTTCTGTTGTTATATTGTATCTATATGTTTTAATACTTTCATTCGTTGCATATTCGCTTAAATCTATGTTAATGCCTAACTCTATCCATTCCAAACCATTCCAACAATAATTATTATTGCTTTCTAATATATTGTAAACATCTCCTATAGTATTATCTAGTTTTTGTAATAATTCATTATATGTTCTCAACGAACCTCTATAGCGATAAAGTTTTTGCATACTATCAATTTTTTTCTTATATTCATTTGTAAAATCGTTGCTAGATAAGTCTTTGCCTGCAATTTTATCTACTTTTCCATATATTTTTTCATCTATAATATCATTATTAGTATTAGCAACATCTACATCGTAATTTTCCGTTTTCAATGGTTTTTTTAAATTATAATGTTTTGTATATTCAGACATAAATTATCACTCCTTTATCTTTTCTTCTAGTTTTTTTAATCTTTCATTTAAATCTTTTATTAAGTAAAGAAGTGCTGGTATCATTACATTACTATTCCACATCTCTACATTTCCATTTTCATCATATTGAGCTGCAGGTTCATATATTTCAGCTACGTCTTCTGCTATAAACCCTAAAATGTTTTCATTATATCTTCTATCATCTTTGTTTAAATATCCTTTTTTATATTTAAATTGAACAATAGGCAAATCATATAATTTTTGAGGTTCTAATCTTTCTTCTAACTTTTCTGTTATATCTTTTTTGTATCTTCTACTTGATGATGAAGATCTTCTAAAATTTGCATTTGAGCTTATATATACATTAGAAGCATCTGTTACTGTATTTGAGTATGTTTCTTGATTCTTAAAATTACCTACTAAGTTTAAAGAACCATATATAGTACCTCCAGATTGTAAAAAGTCATTAAAGGTATCCTCTACATTATTAACTTTTGTATTTGCTCCATTTGCAGTCTCTTGTGCTGAATTAGCTACTTTTGCAGCGTTATTAGCCGTTGATTGAGCTGCGTTAGCTAAATTTTTTAAATATTTTCCTTGGTTTGCACTTAAAGCATTGTTAGCACTAGAACTATCAGTATTATCTTCTATAACTGTTTTGTTAGCTCCACTTGCAATACCATCTAATTTAACCTTATCATTTGCACTCATTAATCCACTTGCAGAAGTAGTTGCAATATCTTTAGATGGCTTTTTAGATAATTCATTGTATATAACTTTATTTTGAACGGGATTTGTAGAATTACTATTTAATGATGTATCTATAACTGTTTTATTAGCTCCATTTGCAATACTATCTAATTTATTTTTGTATGCATCAGTAAAATTGTTTTTGCTTGTTCCTCCATTTTTATCTTTTAATGTGCCGTTTATAATACTATCTTGATCTTTTCTAACTAAATTTTCTGTTACAGTATCTATATATTCTTGAAATTTTTGATACATTTCTTTTCCGTCAACACTTACTAAAGAATTTACTAATCCGCATAATTCATTATCTAGTCTAGTATCTTTTATATCATTTTCAGCAATATTAGATGTACTATTAACAGTAATTTCTGCTAAACATATTTCATATATATTGTCATCTCTTTGCAATTCTGCTGTTGTTGTTCCTGTGCCTTGTTTTATATATAATTGAGTTTCTCTTACAGCTAGTGTTTTATCTAATTTTACAATTACTCTATCTATTCTTTTTCCAGCTGTTGGTCTTTCTAATGTAAATAACATTTTTTCTTCATTTTCAAAATCCGCTCCTTCAATTATTCCTGCACCTTTTTCTACGCTTATAGTAAGTCCTTCGTCTAGGCTTACTTTCATGCTATTTTCTCCATAATTTTTATATTTTCCAAAATATACACCATTGCTTAAAAATTTTGCAAAATACTTTCTGTATCTTTCTGCATCATATTCTCTATCTGGTTCCATCTGACTACTTTCTTCATTTAAAACCATTGAATAATCAAATGGAAAACTATTTAATATTTTTTCTCCAGCCATATTTTTCCTTTCCATAAAAACAAGACCTAATTTATAGGTCTTGTAATTATTCTTTTTATTTTTTCTCCTAGACTTGGTACTTTATCTCCAAAGCCTAGTTCTACAGTTTTATTGTTTCTTTCATATATTTCTTTTGCTTGAATTATACGTCTATCTTCATATATTCCATCACTTTCAAGAGTAACTAAATCTCCTAAAAAATAATCCTTTTCCCACTCCATATTAGCAATTTGATACACATTTCCTTCAATACTTTTTACTATTTTGTATTCATCTAATTTCTTTTGTCCTTCTGTTTTTAACTCATCTGGATCATCTATATTATTTAAATCTATTAGAACTTCTCTTCTATCAAATCCTGTTGCAGTTCCTAATACAGTTATTAACCTATCTTCATTTTCGCCTTTTCCTGCAACATATCCAACATTTTTATAATTAGAATTATCGTCTGTTGTTTTTCCTTCAAGTAAATTTTTCTTTTTTTCACTAAATATAATGTATGGATGTTTTATTGTTCCTTGAAGTTGTTCGTGTGTGTAAGCTTGTAGTTGCTCATGTGTAAATTTTTTTAAAAATTCATGTGTATTTGGATTTTCTACTTGATTTACAGTTCTGTCTGTACCTTTTAAACTATCAAAGTATATACATTTTTCATTTCGATTTAAATAACCATACCAGCCTAATCCTGTATCTTCGCTTATATGTTTTAATTCATCATGTAGATTGGTCAATCTCGCTTGCCATACTGTCTTAATACCTCTGTTTTGTGAAGAAGCTATCTTAATCCATGGAATATCTCTTTCTGGTGTTCTTATATTATCGTAATAACTTTCTACTAAATGATTTTTTAAATAATGTTTTTGTATATTTTCTGCGTAATCTTCTGATACTCTATCATATCCATTTGTAGCAACTATTCTTCTTTTTGTGATTCCTTTTATGCAAGGTCCTGTTACTTTCATTGTTTTACTATTTTTATTTGTATCAATTACCACTTTATCAATTAAAAGTATCTTGTCATCTCTTTTATTGACTATCAACATATTATCTTTTTTTAGCTTATTAGTATTTGCTTTATTTTTATTGATTGTTAGTTCAAAAGTTCCACATTCATAATAATTCCAAACACAAATTAAACTTTCAAAGTTAGTAATAATACCAAGCAATTCAAAGTTCGTATTTATTATTTCTATACAGTTCATTTATACACCTACATACTTATTAGTATAGTCTTTAATTGTTACTCTATCTTTTGCACCTTCTATATCTGAACTATACTTAATCAAGTTCTTTCCAACTATTAATTTAAAGAAAGTAGAGTTTAAATCTATTTTATTATACACATCTTTTATTTCGTATGGTGTTATAAGATTTACTGTTTCTTTACCTTCCCTAGTGTCTATTACTAATTTTTCTTTTTCTCCTATATCCATATTGACCTGTATATATTCCCCTGTTGTTTCATTTGTAATTTTCGGATTACTAGCAGGTCCTATGTATTCTATTTGAATAGGTGCTTCAACATCTCCTGTGTTGTCAATATACTTATAAAACGATACTTCTGCAAATTTGTTTGGAAAAGTTATTGGAAATTTTAATCCTAATTTGACAGATTTTATATCTATATCTTGCCCTTTTTCGTCAAGCCAATAAGGATCTTGACAATAAAAAGAGATAGTTGCAGAGTCATGATTGTTTTTTCTTTCATTAAATTCTACACTATCTTCTACTTTTCCATATATTCTATATTCCTTATAATCATTTGTATAATAAATTAATAATTCTCCTCTTTTCCCAGTATCTTGATTATATGTTTTAGGATTTATTATTCTATATATCTTTCTTTTTAATTTATACAGTTTTTCTCTATTATTAGTTCTTATTGTTACATCTAATTTAATAATTCTAGAATCTAAAAGACTATCTTCACTATCGCATCCATCTTGATTTACTCCTTGACTTTTTTGTGAAGTTCCTCCGCGGATGTCCCAAACCTTCAATATGGCTTAATAATATATCTTCCTCAGGATTTCCTCCTGTATTAAATTCAATGCTTTCTTTAAGAGCTAAATTTATTACTTCTAACTTTTGCATTTTCCCACCTCTAAATTCCAGCCAATTGAGATGCTAAACTTTTACTTATGTCATTTAATTTTCTATAGGTTTCACTTGGCATTTCTGGATTTTGTTCTATATAATTTTGTTGTGTTACATTGATTGTTTTTGATTGTTTTTTGCTTGTTCCTGCACTATATTTATAAGATTGAGACATCCACTCTATTATTTTACTGTTTATATTTGTATCAAGTGTTGTCTGTACTTTCTTTATAATATTTCCTATTCTATCACTCAATCCTTCATTTATTCCTTGAGCTAGTTTTTCGCCTAATGTTTGTCCTGTTGATTCATATGCATCGCTGTAATTTTTCAATAAGCTTATAATTTGATTCTGATTAGTATCAACATTTAAAAGCATCTTTTGTGCTGTTTCTTGTGCCATATTTTTTTGTTTTGTGTAATATTCTTCTAATTCATCAAGTTGTTTCTCATATTGTTCTTTTCTTTTGCTTGCTTCATCTTCAATATTTTGAATTTTATTGTCTTGTTCTTCTTTTAACAATTCTTTTTGATTTTTTAATGCTTCTTTTTTATCAGAAAGTGCTCTTTTATCTAAAGTAGATTGATGTTCACTTATTAATTTATTCAATTCCTTTTCATAATTAGCTTTCGTTGTTGCATCATGTTCATAATCTATTAATTGTTGAAGTCTATTTTTCTTTCTTTCATACTCTGCATCTTCTTCTGCTCTTGTTTTATCTTCTTCTGATTTATCTAATGCATCTAATTCTTTTTGTATATTTTCTATTCTTGCATTGTATTCTTCATTTATAGCATTAACTCGTGCATCTTTCCATTTTTCTACTAATTCTATGTTATTTTCAATTGCTTTTTTGTCTGCATTTTGCAATTCTTCTAGTTGTTTTGTTATAGCACTTGTCAATTGACTTACTGTATCATTAATGCTCTGTATTCTTGCAGTCCTTTTTTCTTCTTCTATGTTTTTAATAGTTTCCATTTCTTCAACTATTATTTCTTTTCTTTCATCTTTAGATAATCTTTCATCTGCTAATATTTTATCTAAATATTTATTATGTAATTCTATGAGTTCATCATAATCCTGCCTTTGATCTTCTACTGTATAGGTTGCACCCATAATTTTCTTTTTTTCTTCCATATTCTCTTTAAAAGCTTCTAAATCAGCTTGCATTAGTTCTTTATTTTTTTGAGCTAATTCTTTTTTTAGTTCATATAATTTTTCTTCTAGTTCTTGTTTTTGTTCTGTAGTTTTTGCTAAATACTTATATGCATATTCATAATTATTAATTTCTTTTTCAAGACTTAATTTGTCTAAGGATTTTTTATGTTCAATTTTAGATGTGTAGTTATTTAATTCATCTTCTTGTAATTCTTTTTCTAATTCATAAATTTTTACTCTTAATTCTCTTTTTTCACTTGTTGTTTTAGCATATTTATTTAGTGCTGTTTGATACATTTCAATTTCTTGTTTTAAACTAATTTTATCAAGAGATTTTTTATATTCTATAAGACTTTTATAATTATCTAATGCTTTATTTTCGTAACTTTTAGATGCTTTACTAGATGTTGTGCCAGAACTGATTTTTTTAGGTTGATAATTAGTTGTATCTACTGTAGTTGCTAAATCTAATAAACTTAATTTTGACAATCCCATCAGAGCATTTGTTGCACTTACAATTGAAGCTTTTACATCTTCAACCTTCTGTTTGGTTGCTCTTGCAATTTCTTGAACTTTTGCATCGTTATTTTTCATAGCATCTAATTCTGCAATAGAATTTTGTATAGTTTTTTGTGCTAAATCCCACTCAGACTGTGCTGCTTTTTCTTCTGAACTAATCAATGCTTCTGTGTTGGCTATTGTATTTTCATTTACATTTGCTAATTCTGGATATACTTTTACTAGTTTATTTTTAGCATCAGCATACTGTTCTGTACTTGTTTTACCTTGCTTTAATATATTTAATAATTCTTTTTTCCCTTCAATATCAGCTTTGGTTTGTGCTATATTTATTAATTGTTCTCTTTGAGATTTTACATTAGTTTTATTGGAATACTCTTGTACAGAATTACTCTGACTTAATTCTCTTGTCAATTCTTTAACTTTACTTTTTTGTCCTTCAATTGTTTTTCCAGTTTTTTCTAATTGTTTTTGATATTTTTTTAAATCTTCTGTAGATGTATATATTTCTTGATTCAACATATTAAGATTTGCTTTATATGTAGCTTCAATCATTCCGCCTTCACTATATTTTTTTACTAGCTCTGATTTTTTTTGTTCTAGCTCTTCTATTTTTTTATTTTTTTCTTCATATATATCAATTATCGCTTGAGCTTCATTTTTTTCCTGTTCAACTATACTTTTTTCATTTTCATTAAATTGTCCATTTTCGTTAAAATTTTGCATCGCTTCTATTAATGTATTTGTTTTTTCAGTTGCTTCTTGCATTTTATCAATGGATTCTTGCATTTTTGTATCAAATGCCGTTAATCCAGCTACTACTGAAGCAATTCCAACGGCAATTAAAGTAACAGGGTTCGTCATTAGTGATAAAGTAAAAGCTTTTGTTGTCATTTCTGCTGCAGTAGCTGCTGTTTTGTAAGCAGTATATGCTTTTTTTGCAGTTGTCAAAGCCACAATTCCTGCCAACATTGTTGTTGTAAATGTTATTATTCCACTTGTAGCCGATTTATGATTAGAAGTAAATTCAGTCAATCCTTTTGTTATATTTAGTTGTAAAGAACTATATTGAGTTAAAATTGGTATCATACTTTCTCCTATAGTTCTACTAAATTCTAGATTTGTTGCATTTACCTGAGCTTGTTGTCCTTGATAACTATTTGCCATTTCTGCTGCTGAGCCAGTAAAATCTTTTGCTTCTTCTACATAACCATTATATACTGCCTGTACCTTTTCTGCTTGTGTTAATGCATCTGTTGATTTTCCTATCTTTTGTGCATATTCTTCATACATTTTAGATATATTTTTTTGTATTCCAGATGCATCTGATAATACAGAGTTTTCCATTCTTATTCCGTTCTGTTGTTACTCTAATAGCCTCTGATAAAGAATATGAATCTTGTTTATTACCGATTGCTGCATCCTGCATCGTTTTTAGCATTTCTGTTGCTTGTTCTACTGAGAAACCATATTTAATTAAATTTTGCATAGACTTGCTTAAATCTGCATTATCAATAAATTTAAACTCGTTTACATCTTCCATAGCCTTTGTAATATCGGACATTGAATTATTTGTAGCCTTAGCTGTTTTTTGTAATGCTTGCATACTATTAGTATATTTATTATATTTCTCTACTCCATCATCAATTGCTGACTTTATTTTTACTAAAGAAGCTACTATACTTGCAGACATTGCAATAAAGCTAGCATCTAATTGATTATTGCTACTTTGCACTTTTTTATTTTCATTTTCTAAATTTTCCAACTTCTGTTTTGCTGTTTCTAAGCCTTTTTCAAGAGCTTCCGTCTTTATTTTTAAATCAATTACTAATTGTCCTATTTGTGTTTCACTTGCCATTTTTTCACCTTCTTTTTTTGCATAAAAAAAAGCACATATAGGTGCTTTTACTATAAATTTATTTCTTCTTTAAATTTTATATTATTTTTGAAGCCTTCTATATATTTTTTTATTTCTTTAAAAGATTTTAAGTCATCTTTCATATCAAAACTAATACATTTCTCTTTTTTTTCTTCATCTTTATATATAATTATAAAAAATCTGTGAAATTCTGTTGAACTTCCTCCTATAAATGCACCTATTGGTCCGAAAAGTATTGCTCCTCCTACTGCTCCACTTATTGAATTTTTTACTTCATTTGCAGTTTTTATATTCATATCCAGTATTTTATTTTTTTTAAGTTTAAAAATACTTCCTGTTCCCTCAATTACAATTTGGCTATCACATAAGTGTATTACACATTCTGAATTTTCTGATAATGGTAATCCACATATATGTTTTATTTTTGTAGAATACTCTGCATTGTATTCTTTACCTTTTTCACTAATACTATTACTTTCTTCTTTCTTTTTTTGATTTTCTTCCATATTGTAATTAATCCCCCATACTAAATACACAATAATTGCAATAAAAACTAAAATAAAAAACAACATATTATTCCCTCCTAATAAGAGGATAACACATATTAGATGTCAAAGTTTGTCGAAATTCGTCATATTATTAAAAATCTTCTGCCCCCACTTCTTCTTCATCACTATTTTCAATTTTATTTAATTCTGCATATTCTTTCATTATAATTGGAATTTCATCTGGATAATAATCTTCTAAAAATTCTCTTTTACTTATGCCTATTTTTATACATATTGCTATTGTTCTTTGAAGCCAATTAGAGTTGTAATCTTTTTCAATATTGGCTTCATTTGGTCGAAAAAACTTTCTAATTCATTTATTTTCCAAAATTCTTGAATAATATCTAATAATTCTTTAGGTGTAATTTCGTTTCTTAATGTCTCTTCATCTATTCCTATTAATGTAGATAAAAATCTAAATGTAAAATCAGGTAATATAATTAACAATTTAGTAATTAATGTCATTATATTCTCTACTGTAAACATTTCAGATAATTTAAAATCTTGTTCATTGTCAGAAAGCTCTTTTATGAAGTCTTCTGGCAAATCCTTTAAAGTTTGTAGAGCTTCAAAATACTTGCCACAAGGCATCTTCTTTATCTCTACATTATGAATTTTTTTTGATTTATTTAAACTTATACTTTCACTAGTTTTTGGCATTCATTTTTCCTCCTTAATAATATATAAGGAGAGTATTTCTACTCTCCGTTTTGTGACTCTTGTGGTGTTGGTATAGTAGGTACTGTATCTAACCAAGTTAAATCACTTGAGCTTGTACTATCTTTATATACCCTAACTTTAGGGTCAGATAATAAAGCTCTCTTATAGAATGTTCCACTTATTGTTAATGTTGCAACTTGTGTTCCATTATCTTGTGTTTGTAAATCTTGTTTTACTTTCTTAAATTTACATTTATAATATCTAAACATTCTATAATTTCCATCTTTTCTTTTTGCCTTAAATGTCATTGCATAATCTTTACTTTGATTGTCTGGTCCCCAAGAATATTCTTGTGTTTCCTCATCATAGTTTCCACCTTCAAAAACTGACATTAATTTTAAGTCCGCTTCTGGTACTTCTAACTCAAAATCTTCTCCATCAAAAATTTCCTCATCATCATATATTTCGTCATCTGCATATATTGGATCATTTGATGTTTGAGCATCTCTTGTTAATTTTTGTGCATAAGGTATATTTATAGCTTCTCCTACTTTATAATTTGTTTCTGTATTTTCTAATAGTTCAAATACTTTAATTCCACTTAAACCTCTTAATGCTTTCTTTGGCATAATTAACGCCCTCCTTTATAAAATTTCTTTCTTTTCAAAACGCATTGTTTTGTGATATATTTTTGTTTCCTGTTCAAATAAATCCATAGCTAATGTTCTTTCAAATTCCAAATCTTCCATTTTTTCATTTACTTCAATAGCTAATTTAGAACATTTACTTGAACTTTTAGCCCATATATCTACTTGAATAGAAATATTACTGCTATACTCTTCATCATCTGCTTTACTTGCAATAGAATTATCCATCTCATAATAAGAAATAGCAGGTTTTTTATCTAACTCACTCCACTTTTGTGGATAAAAATAAGAAACCTCAACATCTGAGATTTCTTCTAATTTTTTTAATATCTGTGGCTTTAAATTTTTCATTATTTACCACCTAACTTTCTAATTTCTTGTTCTATTGATTTAATTACTTCCTGTTCTACTTCTCCTGTATTTTTTGCATGTAAATAAGCAGGAGTTAAATATGGTTGTGCTGCTTGACCTTTCCAGTCTGCTTTATAAGATATTCCTTCTGGTCTATCTATATTGCTTTCTGTTCCTCTTTGACCTGTTCCAAATTCAACATACGGAGCATATCCAAGATTTGAAAATACTTGTGCTTCTGCTCCATCTTGTGTAGTTTGTGATTTAGTCTTTATTGAGTTACGAAGATGTCCTGTATCAACAGGTGCTAGATACTTAGCATTTTTTTGTATCTTCTTTGCTCCTCTTTCAAGTCCTTTTCTACAACTTTCTTTTGCATTTCCACCTAATCCAGATAGAGTTGCAAGTAATTCATCTAATCCTTCTATACTAGCCATATTATCCCTCCACTAAAAGAGTCATATGGCTGTCAGAAGGCACCAAACTTTTTATGGTATATTCTTTATTGGCATATACAAGAATATTTCCTATTTCGGCTTTTGTTTTGTTACATGTAACTATTGCATTAGCCTCTATTTCTTGGCCATACTCTTGTTGTATGTATTCTCTTGTAGAAAATTGAAAATTACCTTTAAAACTATCTATTTTATCTAGTTTTCCATCTCCAACCACAGAGCCTTCATCATCTTTTATTGTTCCAGATGTCCATATTTCTATATCTTTGTCGTAGAATGTATCAGCTATTGCTTCTTTAAATACTTCAGGTATTTGCATAATTACCACCTCATATACGCATACATAGATATTTCATTCATATTTTTTTCTATATATTTATCCATATTTACATCATCTGCTGTAACTGCCCCCACATCTTTAAAAGATACTGATTGATTAACATCTGTCATAGAAGATATAACTTGCTTTCCTTCTCCATATCCATTTTTATAGAACACTACACAATTCATAGCATATCTAATAACTAAATACTCTAATTCTTGTGGTAAATCTATTCTATTACAAATAGATTTTATTTTATTAGTAATATCATCAATATAACCTTGTATTTTTCTGTCTTGATTTTTATCTTCAATGTCAAGTCTTTCTTTTACTACATCTAATAGTTTCATAAAATCACCTACTCTTGTGGTGTTTCTTTTTCTTTAATCATTTCTATTATTTGAGCTTTTGTTGTTTCTTCTGCTTTTTCAATTACTATTTCTAATTCTTTTGCTTTAGCTAATAGTTCTTCTTTATTCATTTTCTCAATTTTTTTAGGTTTGTTTTCTTCTACTTTTTTACCTTTTTCACATCTTACAATATGCAAAGGTAATACTGGTTCTGAGAACTCTTTTCCACATATTGGACATTTCATTTTTCATTCCTCCTAATAAATAAATTAAGGCAGATTTCTCTGCCTTTTATTATCCTAGTACTACTGCTGCTAATGATGGATATAATGGTGCAAATCCATAAATAGTATCAATAGATAACATATTTTTCTTTGTTTTCATATCATATCCGTAAACAACTCTTAAGTTTAATCCTTTATAAGAAATTACATAAGAGTCCCTACCATCAACTGGTAATGCTAACGCTCTTGATACGAAAGCAAATGCTAATTTGTTGAATACTAAGTTAGCAACATGGCCACCAGAAGTCTTATCTATAAATGTTACCTCTGTATCTGCTGCAATTTCTTTTACAACTGATGGATATACTTTTGCAGTTATTACTCCTGTATCTGCTGTTGCATCTTCTGTAACAACATATTGTTGTCCATCTACTGTTAATAAATCTCCTTTAACTAATGTTTCAGAAGCAGCTCCACCTTTAAGAACTATTGTGTCGCTTCCTTTATTTGCTTTTGCATTTGCTTTTGGTGTTGTAACCTTTGTAAATGTTCCAGCTTCATGTACTGCAACTTGTTGAGACATAAAGTTTTCTAATCCTTGTATTCTACCGATAGAACCTTCTCTTAATGCTTGTGTGCTTCCAGATTTTTCAGCATGCAAAATTGCATCTATTGTAGAGAATTTTACATCTGCATCTGGATCCCATACAGCATATCTATTTCCCATTGGAGATTTAGCTTTATTTAATAAACCTCTGGCATTGGCCATTACTTCTATTGTTGAAGGTGTTGTTCCTGCTGTACCTAATGTTTTATAAACATTTTTATAAATTTCAAGACCTTCTTTGTTTATTTTTTCAGCAATTGCTTCCATCATAGGAGTTAATATTTTTTCATTAAATGCTACTCTATCTAAAGTTAATTCTTTAGATGTAATTTCTACAGATACATCTGCAATATGATCCATAACTACTGGAACACTTTTTTGATTGATTTCTTGAATTGTTACTTCGTCTTTGAAATCTTTTGCTTCGAATTGAGCTGGTTTTTCAACTTGGATTGTATCTCCTTCTTTTACAAAATCTTTACTATAATCAGTATAGAATAACTCAGGTACTACTAAGTTATTTACTAGCATTGGTAATGCTTCTCTTGCTATTCTTTGACATGTTAATAATTTGTTTGGCATAATTAATTCCTTCTTTCTTATTTATTTTTTTCTTGAAGTGCGAAAAATTCTTCATCTGACAAATTATCTAAATCGTCATCATCATAACTTCCGCCATCTTCTTTTCTTTTATTTGGATTACCATCGTCTAATCCTTTATTCACACTTTTATCAATTTCAAATAGATATGCATCACTTTTCTTTAATGATTCTATTTGATCATCAAATCCTAAAAGTTTATCTCCATCTAGTTTGATTTTATCTAAATCAAGATTTGCTTTTACTGATTTAACATTTTTAGCTTTAGCATTATTTATTGCTAAATCTATTTTACTTTCTAGTCTTACTTTTTCTATTTCAGCCTTTGAATTATCTTCAATTTCTTTTTTCTTAGCCTCATAATCAGCTTGACTAATTGAGCCTTTTTTAAAGTTGTTATACTCATCTTCAACTTTCTTTTTGTCATCCTCTAATGTTTTCTTTTCTCCTTTTACTACTTTTAATGCTTCATTAATTTCGTTAAATTCTCTTGCAGGTTTAAAATATTTTGGTAGTTCTTTAGATATCTTTCCTTCTAATTCATCTACGTTATCTACTCCTGCATTTTTTAATAATTCTTTTAACCATTCCATAATTGGTCCTACCTTTCTAGCTTTTTTATTCTGGTGCTACCAGTACGAAAAGTTGCTTTTTGTTTATTCTCACAAGCAAATGAGTAATAAAAATAGACAGTTTAAAGCCATGTCTAGGGCATAAAAATAAGCCGTATTTCTACGACTTTGTTTTGTATAGGCTGTAAGGTTTATATCCTTCATTTAACTTTACACGTCAAGCACCTATTATATAATTTTAAAACGTTAATAACTACTTTAATCTTCAAATAAAACATATGGATAATATCCACTTATATATCTTATTTTCTTTCTACTATATCCTCTAATTTTTTTCTTTTTCATATATCCACCCCATATCTTTTGATAACTTTGATATAATTAAATCTCTTTTTTCTGCTCCATTAAATGATTTATATTGTTTGTTTATTGCTTTTTCTATTTTATTATACTTTTGTTTTAAATCTTCTATTTTTATATTTCTGTTTGGTGCCTCTAAATAAAAAGTATAATTTGGAGATTTAACAATCATTGTATCTATACTTTTAAATTTAACATAACTTTTTATATCTGTCAAAGAAAAAGAATAGTTTTCAGGGTGATTATGTATAAGTATAAATGAATTATCTTTACTCTTATATAATCTTGCTATATTACTTATGCTAGGATTAACTGTAGTCTTTGTTCCTGTTGTAATTTTCCCTATTAAATTACCTGCTCTTACATCTAACATAGCTAAGTTTTCTTTTTTATTAGTTTTATATTTTTTCATAATTATATTTTGATATTTATTTATATTGTTTGCTCTTTGTTGGTTTGAATATAATTTTGTTTTAATAGTATTCTTAACAAAATCATTAATATTTTCTTGAAAATTTAATTTTTCTTTTTTATTTTTTGTGTTTCCTTGTTCTAATATTAATTTTGGCTTGTATTCTTTACTCCATTGTTCGTAATTCATATCTTGTGGTATGAATATAGTATTTCCATTTTCATCTTTTGCTCTTCTTTTTAATCCTTCTATTACATCATCATCAAATACGGCTACTGTTGTACAACGATCACCTGGATGTATTGGGGAGTAATTCTTGCCGTGGTTGTCTATCTTTTACATTAAACACTTTATTATCTAGTTCTGCACAATGTTTACAGGTAACATTATCTAGTGTTGCTATAAATCTGTATTTTTCTATGTCTAGTTCTTCATACGATAACATTTCCGCTTCGTTCGCAAAATGGTTTACTTCTGTTCTTAACAATCTAGTAGCATTATATAATCCTACATTCATAAAGTCGGATAATTCAAAAGCTATTTTTTGTATGCTCTTTCCTGACATTGTATCTGCTGTCAACTGTGTTTTTAGATAATTACCTAATTTTTCGCTATTTTTCCATATTCTTTGAGAAAAATTCGCATTATCAGTCCATTTTTCACTCAATAATAGATTTATTGTTCTATTATCTATTTGAGAAAAATTAAAACCCAACCCAGTCGCTTTTTGAACATTATATATATTGTGATAATATCCTTCTTTTAGTGTATCTACATATCTAATTTCTGTTATTTGTTGTTCTATATCTGCTAATTTCTTTAATTCTAAATCTATACTTTCTTGTAATTGTTCATATCTTGATATACGAAAAGAATAAGCAGATGAGTTATATTTTAATAACATCTTCTGCTTAATTTCTTCATTTTTTATATTATTATTTATTGTAGTTAATAAATTTTTTCTATATGTATCTGTTTCTTTTTTGTTAAGTAACTGACTTAGGACTTTTTTATCAAGTACATCTGATTTACTATAATTTCTATATATTCTACTAATTTCTTTGTTTATATCTTTGGTTGCTTGCTCATATGATTGTATTAAACTTTTTATAGTATTTTCTGTACCTTTTTCTAGTCTTTGCATCAATTCAGTTTGTCTTTTCTCCCAATAATCAAGTGGTTTTCTGGCCATCTAACCACCTCTATTCTTGGTTACCCTTATTATTATGATTGTCTTCAAATCCTCCTGCATTGTTAAATATCTCTTGTTGCATTTTTAATTTTTCTTCTTGTTCTTCTTTTATTCTTTGTAATTCCACCTCTACATCATCACATAAAGGATGTTTTTCAAGTTTTGATTTTGTACTTAGTATAGTGTCATTATTTAAAGTTGTTATTTTTTCATTTTCATTAAATATTCTTGACTTATTAAATTCTATTTTAAAGTCAAATTCATTAATTTCTTCTGGTATTTTACCTTGCATTTTTAAATCTTGTAATACATACCACAAAACTTCATGTATAGCACTTGTAAGTCCTCCTATGCAGTCATCTGCTTTCATATCCAAGTCTGTGTATAAAAATTCTAATGAAACACCACTTGGAGCTTGTCCAATTAAATCTTTGTTGCTTGTATCTACGGCTCTACCAAACTCATATATAAGTTCTTTTAATCCTTTTAGTAATGCTTGCCTTGCTTCGTACGGAATTGGCAATAATTTAGCATCTATTTTTCCTGCTGTATCATTTGTTCTTGCTACTCCATTAACCTTTAAATTTTCTATTAATGCTAGTAAGTCTTCTGCTCCATATCCATTAATTAACCATATAATTTCCTTTAAATCCTCTACTGTATTTACAAAATTGCTGTTTATCAAATCGTAGGCATCTATTAACGGTTTTATAGGTTCTAAATCTGTCATTTTTTCTTCATTGTTTTCTATTTCAATAAATGGTACTTTACCCCAACTGTGTTTTTCTACTCCTTTTAGATTATTTAAAGCATTATCATATATTTCTCTATACCAATGACATTCTGGTCTTTCTCTAGTAACATCTTCTAAATATACTGTTGTATCTCCAACTTTAGTTTCAATAAAATATCTTACTTCTCTTTCATTCCAATATTCAACATAAATTCTATCTTCTGGCTTATCTCCTGTTAAATCTTGTATTGTATAAAAATGTATAAAACCAATTAAATATGTTTGTGTTTCATTGTCATAAATAGGAATGCATTCTTCTGATGGATATTTTTCAAATACTAACCTTCCATTTCTATAATTAGGATGTAACCAAGCTCTACCTTTATTACTTGCCTCTTTTACTCTATTTTTTACAAGCTTTTCAAAGTTAGCTCCTAATATGTTCCATACCATATTTGTAATTTTCTTTTCTGCATTTTTAGTATCTTCCTCTTTTTCTCCTTTAATAGGAGTATTATATGTTATAGTTATAGGCTTTCCACATACATATGTTTTCTTTTGATTTACTTGTTTCCAATAAAAACCATGAGGTATATGTTCGTCAGATTTATTTTCATTAGTTATTTTCTTTGTGTTTCCTGTCTTTTGATCAAATACTGTATAACTTTTTAAATCTTTTTTTAATATATCATTCTTATCTCTAAAGTATCTTTCTCCCTCTAACATTTTCTTTTTCACATCTGACATATTAAATTGAGTTATTAGTTCCTTGATTATTCTACTTTCTATTGCCATTGTTTGCCTCCTAATTTCTTAAATATAAATCATCACTACCATACCTTAGTGCATCTATATAGTGATTGTTTTTATCTTCTGGAATATTTAATGGATTGTCTTGTTTATCTGTTTTCCATCTATATAATCCTAATTCATTTATTAATCCTTTACATTTAGGGTCAACTATTATTTCAAACCCTTTTAGCCATTTAATTCCATGCAACACACTATCAGGTCCTTTCTGCGCTGGTATTGCATTTATTCCTAAATTATTTAATTCTGCTATACTTTTAGGTTCTGCTGCATCAGCCTTAATTAACGCATATGGTTCTATTCTTCTTTTTAACTCATTAGCCAACATTTCATTTGTTAATTCTGTGGCTCCAAATTCGTCAAAAACTACAATTCTTTTCGCTTTTAAATCTACATTGAACTGCAAAAAAGCAGAAGGGTCTGAACTATATCCAAAGTCCAAACCTCTTCTGATTAATTCAAATGTATTTTTATATTTTTCTGTATCTTCTATGTGCCAATTTCTAAATATTAAACCTTTGCTTATACCAGGCATTCCTAATCCTGATGTTTTGTAATCTTCATAATCTTCTTTTTTCTTTTTTTCATATCTAGCATAGTCTTTAACATCCAAAAATTCATTTAGTTTATAATTTGTTATCATTAATAATTGACTTACTTTTTCTTTTACCATTTTGCCTTGATATTCAAATTCTTGTTCATCTTCAACTATTAGTTCTTGTTTACCTTTTTCTATTAGTATCTGTTCATCTGGTGTTAATTTACTTGTTAATTCTTTTACAATAAAATGTTGTTCATTCCACGGATTAAAACTTGCAACAGTCTGATTGAAATAACCTTCTGGCATTTTACCTCTTATAGACATTTTTACTTTATCATAAGTATCTTTTTTATCTATTTCAAATGCCTCTTCAAACCAACCGCCAGCATAAAACTAAATTAGGATCATCTATTGTTATTGAAGCTAACTTTTCCCAGTCATCTAATCCTCTAAAAAATATTTTTTGCCCCGTATATTTGTTTACCGCTAACAATGGATTTGTTGTAAATTTCCATTCGTCATAAACTTTTATTTTTTTAGCTGCCCAAACTAAATCTGCATATACACTATCTTTTATAGTAAGTGCTGTATCTCTCATTGCTAGTAAACAAGCTCTAGGATATTGTTTTAAAAGTTTCATCCACCTTAAAGCTATAGTTTTTGATTTTTTACTACCTTTTGAACCCATTATTATAGCTTCATCACCTTTGAAGTTCCAAAATGTAGCATATCCTTTTCCAGTTAATTCTTGTAAACTTATTCTTTCTTTATTCATTTACATCATCTACTAATTCTACTTGTACTGCATTTTTCATATTGACATTTATGTCGTTGAATATTCCTAAATGTTTTCCTAATAATTCAAGAGCCTTAACTTTATCACATGAATCTACTTGTATTCCAAATTTACCTTCTTTTATCCCAGATAATGCTTTTTTCTGTTCTTCTGTCAATTCATCTGTAGGAGTAAACTCTATTCCAGTATATTCTTCTTCCTTGTAATCAACTATATCTTCTCCGTCAAATACTGGTACATTTCTTTTCATTTTCTTCAATTTTGCATAATCACTTGCCTTTGAAAAAGCTATTGCTGCTAACTCTTTTATTACCATATCTTGTGTAACTTCTGTTCTTTTTTCTATTTCTTTTTGCTTTTTAGATATGTATTCTTGAACCTTAGTATTTCTTAGTAATTTGCTACCATTCACATTAGCTGTTTCATCTTTTTTGCACCTTGAATAAGCAACCTTATATGCTCTTGTTGCATTAAGGTCTATTAAATATTCATCACAAAATCTTTTTTGTGCATCTGTCATATAAGATTACCTCTCTTTCTTTTTATTTAAAATATTTATCTACTATTTCATGAATAATTTCATAAGAATTTGCTACTATGTCTGCAACATCTTCTTCTGTGTATTGTTTATCACAATGTGTTATATAATTATCTATATAGCAATGTGTTAATTCATGAATCAAAGTAGCTTTCTTTCTATCTGCTGGTAAATCTTCATCTATATATATTTTTTGTATATCACAATATGTAATACCGTAGTATCTTGTGTCTATTGATTTTAAGTTTTCTTCTTCATTTGCCTTTCTAATATTTTGCATATTTTTTATTGATTCTTGTGATGTTTCTGTTATCGTCCATTCTCTATTGTTTATTTTGAATTTCATTCTTTTTACCTTCCTTATTTCCAAAACATTTATTATAATTCTTGCATTGATCACATTTTCTTTTCATACAATTATCTAAATTCATATTAGCTCCAATCCGAAATTAATTTGGGCATTATCATATGACCTAATTTTACGGTTCTCTGTATAGGCTCTTTATATCTTTCTATTTTACTGTCATCTTTTTCGTAATCAACACATCTTGCACATATTGTATTTTTATCTTGAAATACTAATATTCCTTTTTCGCATATCCCCTTACAATAAGGACATACTTTTTTTGTATATTCTTTTGTTATTTCATTTTGAGTCATTTGTAACACCTTCTTTTATTTTATATTTCGACATATTTTTACATTATTTTTATTTTTAGTTTGTTATAATTTTCTTTGAGCCTGAGCATTACTTTATTTTTATACAGAAAGGAGGTGTTGCCCTATGACATCAAGAGAAGAAATTGCTCTTCAATTAACTTTAAAAACTATTGAAGATTGTAAATATGGCAGTGTTGAACAAATGAAATCTCTTCCTTATGAAATTTACAACGAAATTTATAAAAATCTTTCTACATATAATAAGTCTTAATTGATTGTACTAACTATTTCACACATTGTTTTTATATTGTTTAATATTTGTTCAGGCTCATTATTAAAGTTTTTCTCTTGGCCTATTTTCTTTTCTAAACTATCATTTATTCTGTTTAATCTTTTCATTTCCCCTAATAAATAATCTTTCAATTCCATATTTTTCCTCTTTTCTTTTATTTATAAATTGATTGGCGATAGAGTGAGGTGCCGACCCCCAAGCATTACTGCTCCACTTGTTTTCAAGACAAGGTTCAAAGCCGTTTGAAATACTCTACCGTATTAGAACTCACTAGGAAAGTTCTGCTTGCATGAGTTTATATTTAATACTTGGAGGTGATTTTTGATGAAATCATTTATATTAACATACCTAGTATCTGCTAATAACTAATCTACTATTTTCCAATCTTCTGCTAACATATCTGCTTGACTTGCTAACCAACCTAATTGAACTCCTGATGTTCCTACAAATGCTATTGCCTTATTTCCTATTGCATCATGTTCAGCATTTATTGTTTCATTGTTAGTATTTTTATAACTAATGTTAGTTGCTAATTCTATATATTGATTTTTTCCATTCCATCCTTGTCTTTGTACTTTTTTTCCTTCTTTTAATAATTGTATTGCTTTTCCAAAATCCATTTTCTATCCTCCTTTCATGGCATAATAAAAGAGCCTATCTCTTGATAAGCTCTGCAAACTTTAGATTAATATTATCTTTTCTGTATTCTTCTATAATGTTTTCATCTTTTATTACTTCATATTTAACTCTACATATATATTCATCATCCAAAATTACATTTATTATTTTATTTTCTTCATCAAAACTTACTTTATCTCTTTGATTATCCATTAATAGTTTATATAATATAATTCCTATAGTTTTATCCATAGAACGTGGTTTATTACATTCTTCAGTATTAATAAAATAAATTCTTCTTGTATAAGGAATCATTTTTATCACCTCTTTTTTATTTTAATTATATCAAAATCTTTTTTTAAAATCAATCTTTTCTTACAGTGTCAACATTTTGATACCATTTAAAAAAGGAGTAAAAGAGTAGACATTAACTATCTACTCTACAAATAAAGAATAAAAGGAGCCTCTTTATTTTTTTAATTTGTCGCACGGACTTTTGAAGTGCTATGCACCTGCGACTTTTTATAATATTTCTATTATATTTATACTATATTAGAAATGCAATTTGCAATACTTAAACGGTGCAACTTAAATGCAATTTAATATATTTAGCATTATTTTTATTGCATCATCTCTTATATATTGTAATTGTCTCTTTTGTACTTCTTGATATTCTTCTTTAAATTTTTTCTGTACTTTATCCCAATTTTTTCCTTTATTTTGAATATAGTATTTTTTTATTATAAATTCTTGTTTATCATCTAAAGCTTCTAATAAATTTTTGACTCTAACTATGCTTTTATCTAATTTTTCTTTTTCTTGTTGAAGTTCTTTCAATTTATTTTCTAGATATGATCTATCTTGCTTATTTATATGTACTAATTCTTTATTGTAATTTATTACTGTACTTGATACTTTATCAGATATCTTGTTTGTATTGCTATGTATACTATCATATGCTTGTCCTGCAAGTTGCATATTCTCTATTACTTCTTGCTCAGTATCTTCATATACTGTACCTGCATATTTTAATTGCTCTTGATATTCTTCAATTTTTAATTCTACTTCTGTTAATTTAGCTTCATTTTCTTTATGATTTTTTAACATATTCTCAACATCTTCTTTTATGTACTGCATCTTTTGTGCCCTCCTTTTTAATTTTTTCTCTTATTATTTCATCTCTAAAGCTTTCTAATATGTTATAAGCTTTATTTATTTGAAATTGATTATATTTTCTCTTTTGATAATCTGTATTATCTATTCTCTCTAATATCTGCATTACTGTTGTTATACTTTTATATGCTTGACTTATTTTCATTTGTCTGTCCTTTCAAATATTTATATATTACTCTTTCTATATAAGCTAATGCTTCATAATTGCTTATATATCGCCCGTCATGTCTATGTCTTACACTTGCTCTTATTACTTTTATTTCTTGATTATATTGTCTTTTATACATTGTTGCTAATTGATTTTTACTTAATCCTTTTTTCCAAAAATTAATTATTTCTTTTTCTTGCATACTACACCTCATTATGTAGTATGCTCTTTTATTTATTTAATAATTCTTTTGCTTTATTTTCAAAATATTGTTCTATACAGTCTTTGCAGTCTAATTCTCCTGAATTGGTATTGCAATTTACTCTTTTACATATGTCTTCATCAATATCTAAATTCATAATATAATAAATCATTTGTTCTATTATTTTGTCTTTATTTTGTAATTGCTTGTTTAATCTTGAAAATTCTTCCTTATATAGACTATATTTTTTTAATTTTTTAACTTCCTTTACTCTGTTTCTTAATTTCCTTAATAAGTCATTATTATGTTTCTTTAATTTATCTATTTGTTTGTCTTTTTCTTCTAGCATAGATAAAACATTTTTTTCAGCAATTTTATTAGTATTTTGAACTTTTTGATTTATTTCTTCTCTACATTTTTTACATAATCCACACTCATTATCTCCTAGTGGCTCAAAACAATTTTCACAATGTGTTAATCCTAAACATCCCATTCCCATTTTATTTATCCTCCTTTAATTTTTTTCCGCATTCAGGACAAAAATTCAAATTAAATGCTTTTGATGTTATAGTAGAAATTTGACTTCCTTTGATAGCTCTTTGTTCTTTTCTCCAAGTATATACAGTAATTTTTGAAAAAAGTTTTTCCTTGAATCTTTGTTTATCAGGATTTCTTTTTTTCCAAAATTCAATTTCTTCACAACATTTGCACATTTTATTCTCTCCCTTCTAGTAGTTCTTGTAAAGCGTTTATCATTGCTTGTAAACCTTTGCTTATTTTATCATATTTTTCAATATAACTGTCTTGTAATTTTTGATAATGTTCTATCTTATCTTTTACTTTTTGAACTGAAATTGAATTTGAATATCTTTGTACTAATAATTCATTTATTTTCCTTTGTGTTGCTTCTTGATTTTTTAATTCTTCGTTTTCTTTTTGTAGTTTGTCTATTATTTTACATAGTTTTAATACTGATAATTCTCTTATTTTATCGCAGTATTTATTTTTAGGCGTTAAGATATATAGACATTCTGCATAAGTAATATTACTTAAAAATTCTTTTTCTGTTCTATCTACATATTTCGCTTCAATATCTAACTCAAAATCTTCTTTTTCTTCCTCGTTCATTTATTCCTCACTTTCTTTTAAATAATCTTTTGCCATCTTATTTGCTATTTCAATTTCTGTTTCTATATAACTTTCATATTTAATTACTTTAGCTCCACAATGTGGACAATATTTTAAGTTATTTTCCTCTGGTGTTCCTTCATAAAATAGCCATTCATTATGGCAATTACTACAATACCATAAACCTTCTTCTGCTCCGTATTCTCTAAAAGTACATTCTTTTTGTTCTTTTATTTTTTTGTTTAATTCCTCATTCTCTTCTAATACTTTTTTATAATCTGATAAAATATGTTCTATTGCTTTTTTGTCTTTATTGTCTATTGAATAATCATTATTAAATTTTGTTGTTATCAATTTTGCTATTCTTGCTATATCTTCTTCTATACTATTTTCCACTTTAATCACCTCCTACTATCTTCTGTTTGTTATTTCTATCTATTCCTACATAACAACCTGTGTTTTCTTCTTTTGCATCTTTTCCTGGATATAAAATGCATTTGCTATTTATGTTGTTCATACAATCTTTGCATTTTACTAAATCTTCAAATAATTGCATTATAACCATTCCTTTCCACATTTTTTGCACTTGTATACAATGTGGTCTATTTCCATGTCTAAATATTCGCTTTTCATTCTTCCACCACATTCAGGGCAATGTAAACTAAATATATCTTTAATTTTTTCTAGTATTCTTTTTATCTTTTCTTTCACTATGTATCACTCCTCTCTCCAATTTTCATCTAGCCATTTATCGAAAATTCTATCTACTGTTCCAATTAGCATTCCACTTATAATTAAAAGAATGCTATTATCTGTTAAAAGTACAGTTAAAGTTCCTATTACTAATATTAGCAAAACAAATAAAACAGCTTTTATTATTTCTTTCTTCCAATCTTCTTTCATACCTTATTTACTCCTCTTCTGAAAAGCAACCGCATCCGCCAATATCAAACAAATCTATCTGTGATTTATCTTTTTCATA
>ERZ827168.1197-NODE-1197-length-37130-cov-5.221200_pt1 | contig 37130 bp, 33 predicted proteins | sample MGYA00519868_ERZ827168 | MGnify/ENA primary metagenome ERZ827168 (study PRJEB31778, sample SAMEA3449271) | human gut metagenome | biome: human gut; feature: human-associated habitat; material: faeces | place: United Kingdom | collected 2010/2012 ...
TGAAGAACTGAAGGCACAGCAATCTGAAACATGGAATGTAACTCCTGCCTGTCAAACCAGTCAAAGTAACTTTTATATCGCCGCATCCGACTAAGGAAAATCAAAAGTGAGAACACCGCAGAAATTCCCTGTGCGATCAAGGTTGCAAGCGCTGCACCGAACACGCCAAGACCAAGACCTGCCACCATCCACAGATCCATAAATATATTTAAAACAGAAGAAAAAGGAAAATTTAGGACAATAACACATAAAGAATTTAGAGAAAATATAAATGCATTAGGAACAACATTAATTCAAATGGGATTAAAAGATAAAAGAATTGCACTTATTTCAGAAAATAGATATGAGTGGGAACTTTCATATTTAGCTGTTGCAGCAGGTGTTGGTGTAATAGTACCATTAGATAAAGCATTACCAGATAATGAACTTGAAAGTTTAATACTTCGTTCACAAGTTGAAGCAATAATATATTCATCAAAATATGATGCAATAATGAATACATTAAGAGAAAAGAAGAATACTAATTTAAAATATTTTATTTCAATGGATTTAGAAGAAAATACACAAGGAATTTATGCTGAAAAAGCTTTAGTGGAAAAAGGAAAAAAATTATTAGCAGATGGAAATAAAACATATATAGATGCAAAAATAGATGCTGAAAAAATGGGAATAATGTTATTTACCTCTGGTACAACAGCAATGTCAAAAGCTGTAATGTTATCACATAAAAATTTAGTAACAAATGTTATGGATATAATTCAAAGATTTGATTTAACAGATGAAGATAGATTTTTATCATTTTTACCATTACACCATGTATTTGAATGTACAGTTGGATTTTTATATCCAATATCAATTGGTGGATCAATTGCATTTTGTGAAGGTGTAAAACACATGGCAGAAAACATAAAAGAATTTGAAATAACAGCAATGATATCTGTTCCAGCAGTATTTGATATTATCTATAGAAAAGTAATGAAAACTATAGAGAAAAAAGGAAAATTAGCTAATTTAGAAAAAGGAAAGAAAGTTTCTCAATTTTTATTAAAAATGAAAATTGATTTAAGAAAACAATTATTTAAAGAAGTACATGAAAGTTTAGGACCAAAACTAAAATTAGTAGTAACAGGAGGCGCAGCATTAGATCCTGAAACAGAAAAAGGATTTAATGATTTAGGATTTGATGTAGAACAAGGATATGGTTTAACAGAAACTGCACCAGTAATTGCAGCAGAAACACCAAAATGTAGAAGGCTTGGTTCTATAGGAAAGAAATTTCCAAGTGTAGAAGTAAAAATAGATGATCCAGATGAAGAAGGAATAGGAGAATTAATGGCAAAAGGTCCATCTATAATGTTAGGATATTATGAAAATGAAGAAGCAACAAAATCAGCATTAGAATCTGATGGATGGTTCCATACAGGAGATTTAGCAAGAATTGATAAAGATGGATTTATATATATTTCAGGAAGAAAGAAAAGTGTTATAGTATTAAACAATGGAAAAAATGTATTCCCAGAAGAAATTGAAACATTACTAAATAAAGTAGAAGGAATAAAAGAAACATTTGTATTTGAGAAAAAAGAAGATGATGGTGATGTTAAAGTTTGTGTAGAGATTGTATATGATAAAGAATTAATAAAAGAATTATATAATATTGAAGGAGAAGAAAACATAAAAGAATTTTTATGGGATAAAGTAAAAGAAGTAAATAAACTAATGCCAAAATATAAATATGTTAGAGAAATGGTTATAACAGAAGAACCACTAATTAAAACAACAACATTAAAAATTAAAAGACATGAAGAATTGAAAAAAGTATTAGGAAAATAAATATTACAGTAATATTACAAGATGTGAAGAAATGTTACATCTTGTAATATTTTTGTAATAAAAATGTAAACAAAAAATAGGAATAAATGCTTGTAGTTTTACGGAAACTAGTATATAATAAAAAAGAATAATAATTTTAGACGACAGAGAAAGAGGAGGGATTTGCAATGTCAAGGAGATCTAAATCTGGCATAGTAAATGTACGAATGGTAATAACAGAGGAAAAAATATTATCAAATATAGATAAAGTACAAAAATTAATAAATCCAAAAAGCAAAAAGCAAATAGTTCAATTTGAAGATGATACTTATTTTAAAGATCTAATTGAATCTATAAAAGCTTATTTAATAGAATATCCAAAGAAGAAAAACTTCCCAGTAAGTGTATATAAAGCTGCATATGAATTAGTTGAATTTGCAACAAATCAATTTGAAGAAAATACGAAAAAAGTTGAAGAATTAATTCGCCAAAGAGAAGAAAATATTGCATTAGCAGGACAATTAAAAGACTTAATTGAAGCTGTAGAAAACAAAACTGATGATTGGAAAGATAGAATTTCTGAAGCTGAAGAAGAAGGCAAATTTTCAGAAGATGTTATAGATACTTTAAAACTTGTTGGAAAAGATAAAACAAGAAAAAGTCAAAATTACCAAGATGCTATAAAATTATTAAATGCAAGAGTAAATAACTTAGAATCAAATCTTCATATTGAAATAGATATGGAAAGAATTGAAGATAGATCTAAAGCTTTAAGTTATATCGGAATTGAAGTTGCAGAAGCATTGAAAGTAATTCCAAAACCAGTAGATTTGGGTACTGCTGTAAGTGAAGCTGAAAAGGTACAAGAAGAAGTAAAAATTGAAGAAATTTCAGAAGCACAAGAAGCTGAAAAGATTGAAGAGAAGAAAGTAGAAAAAGTTGTAGAAGCTCCAAAAGAAAAAGCTACTGAGAAAAAGGTTGTTTCACAAGTTGTTGATATTGAAGAAACGAAACCAATAAATGAATTAGTAGATATGTATGAAGCAAATAATAAAGCAGAAGAATATGAAAAATCAATTATGTTTGAAAAGAAACCATCTTTATGGCAAAAATTCAAAAAATCAAAATTTGCAAGAGCTATATCATATGTTTTCAAAATTAGAATTAGAATTGAGTTACCAAATGCTTTACCAGAAGGTAGAGGAGAATAAAATAAATACTCTATATTAGTAGTTGAATAGAAGAGAAAAAAACGAATGTATGTTGTAATAGTACATTCGTTTTTTATATTAAATAATATTTTCATATTTGTTTCCATGAAGATATATATCTAAAATTCGTAAATTTTCATCATTATCATCTTTATGAAAAACAATTTCAATATAATCTTTTGGAAGAGCATCTTTTATTAATTCTCCCCATTCAATAATAGAAATTCCAGAATTAAAATATTCATCTCCACCAATTGCATAAAATTCATCAACATCTTCAAGACGATAAACATCAAAATGGAAGATTGAAATATCTTCATTCTTATACTCGTTTACTATAGTAAATGTAGGGCTTGAAATTTCTTTATCAAGGTTAAAATAACTTAAAAAGCCTTCTGTAAATTTTGTTTTTCCAGAACCTAATTCTCCTGTAAGAACAATTATATCACCTATATTCAATTTACTTGCTATTTGTACAGCAAGTTTTTTTGTTTCATTTTCATTATGTGAAATATATCTAATACTTTTCATTTTTCTATCCTTTCAATAGCTATATTTTACAATAATTTATGAAATTTGTAAAGAAGTAACAAATATTGAAAAAGAAAATCATAATATCCAAGAATTGAATAAAAAAATTCACCATTGCCAATAATAGTAATAAAAAGCGCAAGGAGTGGATTTTCTGTGAAAAAATATAAAAATTTGAAGATAGAAGGGGCAATCCTAAATGAAAAGCAATTAGAAGAATATTTAAAAAAGATATCATTACAACATAATATTGGAAAAAAATCAGATAAATTAACATATCCAATACCTCAACTATTGGAAAATTATAATATTATCAAAATAGTATATAATTTATTAAATGAACATATAAAGCTTGGAATAACAATTAATCCAGCAGGGGAATGGATTCTAGATAATTTCTATATTATAGAAGAAGTTATACAACAAATTGAAAAAGAACTAACAATGAAAAAATATGTTAATTTTGTAGGAATACAAAATGGGCAATATGCAGGATTTGCAAGAATACATGTACTTGCATCTGAAATTGTAGCATATACAGATAATATAATAAGAAGTGAATCATTAGAAAAATATTTAACATCATATCAAAATAAAAGAGCATTAAATATGGACGAAATATGGAATATAGGTATATTTTTACAAATTGCAATTATTCAAAATATAACAGATATTTGTATAAAAATTTATAATAGTCAAGTCCAGAAATATAAAGTTAAAAATATTATAGAAAGATTAGTTGAAAAAAAGGATAGAAATAAATTAGAATTTAAGCCAATATCAATGAATAAACTAGAAAAACAAGATTTTCAAGATATAAACTATTCTTTTATTGAATATATGTCATATTGTTTAAAAAAATATGGAAAAAAAGCATATGGATATTTAAAAATATTAGAAGAAGAAACTGAAAAAGCAGGAATAACAGTACAAGATGCAATTCAAAAAGAACATTTTGATATTGCGATATGTAAAACATCTATGGCTAATTGTATTATAAGTATGAAAAAAATACAAAGAATAAATTTCCTAGAAATATTTGAAAAAATAAATGGAGTTGAAGAAATATTAAATCGAGATCCAACTAACATATATAATAAGATGGAATATAAAACAAAAGAATTATATAGAAACAATATTAAAGAATTAGCCAAACAATCAAATATATCAGAAATATATATATCTAGAAAAATACTAGAACTATGTCAAAGACCAAATTTGAAAGAGAAACAAAAACATATTGGATATTATTTAATTGATGATGGTAGAAAAGAGTTATGTTATGAATTAGGAATAAATGAAAAAAAGCTAAGTTATAATGTAAAAACACAGATATATATTTTAGCTATAATAATATTTACAATTTCGATTTCAGTATTTTTATCGAAAACAGTAGTAAAAGATAATTTAATAAAAACAATAATTACAATATTACTTTTGATATTACCAGTATCAGAATTTGTTGTTCAAACAATAAATAGAATTTTAAGTAAATATGTAAAAAATAAAATTATACCTAAAATGGATTTTTTTGAAGGAATAGATAGTGAAAATAGCACATTTGTTGTAATACCAACTATTATAAAATCAAAAGAAAGAGTAAGAGAACTATTTAGAAAATTAGAAGTGTTTTATTTGGCCAATAAATCAAAAAATATATATTTTGCATTATTAGGAGATTGTTCTGAAAGTGATAAAAAAGAAGAAAAATTTGATAAAGAAGTAATAGATGAAGGTTTACTACAAGTACAATTATTAAATGACAAATATCATAAAGATACTGAATTTCCAATTTTTCATTTTTTATATAGAGAAAGAGAGTTTAACAATTCAGAAGAAAAATATCTTGGATGGGAGAGAAAAAGAGGGCTTTTAATACAATTTAATGAATATATATTAAAACACAGTAAAAATAAATTTAAGATAAATACAATAAATCAAGATATATTACCAAAAATAAAATATGTAATAACATTAGACGCAGATACTGAATTACCGCTTAATACAGCTTTTGAATTAGTAGGAGCAATGGCACATATTTTAAACAAACCAGAATTAGATGTAAACAAAAATATTGTGAAAAAAGGACATGCACTTTTACAGCCAAGAGTAGGCGTAAATTTGAATGATAGTAATAAAAATGTATTTACAAAAATATTTGCTGGTGCAGGTGGAATTGACAATTATACAAATGCAATTTCAGATGTATATCAAGATAATTTTGATGAAGGAATTTTTACAGGAAAAGGAATTTATGATTTAGAAATATTTTCAAAAGTTTTAACAAATGAGATACCAGAAAATACAGTCTTAAGTCATGATTTATTAGAAGGTTGTTATTTAAGATGTGGACTTGCATCAGATATAATTTTTTTAGATGGATATCCAGCAAAATATTTAAGCTTTATGAATAGACTTTCACGTTGGATTAGAGGAGATTGGCAGATAAAAAAATGGCTAAAAAGTAAATTAAATACACTTTCAAAATTTAAAATTTTAGATAATTTAAGAAGAAGTCTAATTGAAATTTCAGTAATAATTTTATTAATATGGAATTTACTATTTTTAAATAAGAATAAAACACTTTCATTAATAAGTTTAGGAATTATAATTTATCCATTTATATTAGAATTTTTTTCAAAAATTTTTTCTATTAGAGAAGGAGAAAAAAAGCAAAAAACATTTAATCCTCAAATAGATGGAATAAAAGGAACTATTTATAGAGCAATTATAACATTAGGCTGTTTACCATATAAAGCATATGTCTCAAGCAAAGCAATATTCAAAACATTATATAGATTAATGATTTCACATAAAAACATGTTAGAATGGACTACATCTGAAGAAGCAGAAAAGCAAACAAGAACAGATTTAAAAACATATTATGACACAATGTTTGTAAATGTAATTTTTGGAATAATCACAATATATGTATCATGTTTGTATTTTAATTTATTTACATTAATTCTTGGATTATTGTGGATAATTACACCATATATAATGTGTAAAATTAGTGAAATAAATGAAGAAAAACAAATTGAAATAAGTGAAGATGATAAGAAATATTTAAAAGATATTGCTCAAAAAACATGGCAATTTTTTAAAGATTATATAACAGAAGAAAATAATTATTTAATGCCAGATAATTATCAAGAAGATAGAAGAAATATTTTAGTAAATAGAACATCTTCAACAAATATTGGATTATCTCTGTTAGCAGTAATTTCAAGTTATGATATGGGATTTGAAAAAAATGAGGATATTATAAATTTATTGGAAAAAATAATAAATACAGTGTATGAATTACCGAAATGGAATGGACATTTATTCAATTGGTATAATGTAAAAACAAAAAAGCCATTATATCCTAAATATGTATCAACAGTTGATAGTGGAAATCTAATAGGGTATTTATATACTACAAAATCATTTTTAGAAGAAAATATTGAATTTGATAAAGAAAAAATAAGTAATATGATTGAAAAGATAAATTATATTATTGAGCAAACAAATTTCAAGGTATTATATAATAATGAACAAAGAGTGTTTTCAATAGGATTTAATGTAGAAGAAAATAAATTAACAGATTCATATTATGATTTGTTGGCATCAGAGGCAAGGCAAGCCAGTTTGATAGCTATTGCAAAAAAAGACGTTCCATCAAAGCATTGGAATAATTTAAGCAGAACTTTAACTGTGCTTGGAAAGTATAAAGGCTTAATTTCGTGGTCTGGAACTGCATTTGAGTATCTTATGCCAAATGTAAATATTCCAAGGTATAATGGGAGCTTATTAGACGAATCATCTAAATTTTTAATAATGAGTCAAATTGAATATTGTCAAAAATTAGGCTTACCATGGGGAATATCTGAATCTGCATTTAATTTAAAAGACTTACACTCTAATTATCAATATAAAGCATTTGGTATTCCATGGCTAGGATTAAAAAGAGGACTAGCAGATGAAATGGTTGTTTCAAGCTATGGAAGTATACTTGCAATAAATGATGTTCCAAATGAAGTAATAAGGAATTTAAAAGAACTTGAAAAATATCAAATGAACAACAAATATGGATTTTATGAATCTGTAGATTTTACACCATCTAGATTAAGAAAAGGCGAAAAATTTACTCCAATAAGAACTTATATGGCACATCATCAGGGATTAATATTACTTTCTATAAATAATTTATTTAATAATAATATATTGCAAAAAAGATTTATAGAAAATCCGGAAATAGAAGCTGTAAGTATATTGTTACAAGAAACTATGCCAGAAAAAGCTATAATTACAAAAGAAAATAAAGAAAAGGTTGAAAAACTAAAATACAAAGATTACGAAAATTATAGTGTACAAGTATTTAATAAATTGGATGAGAGAATAATTAGAGGAAATGTAATATCAAATGAGAATTATACAATAGCATTAAATCAAAAGGGAGAAGGATTTAGTAAATATAAAGATATTTATATAAACAGATATAAAAAGACAGATGATTATGCACAAGGAATATTCTTTTATATTAAAAATATAAAAACTAAAGAGATATGGTCATCTAGTTATAATAAATATATAGATAATACAGACACATATACTATAAAATTTATGCCAGATCAGGATGAAATTGAAAGAACAGATGGAGATATAAAAACAAAAGTAAAAATAACAACAACGCCAAATGATTCTGTTGAAATAAGAAGATTAGAGTTAGAAAACACTGGCAAAAATGAAGAAATATTAGAAGTGTCTAGTTATTTTGAACCAATACTTTCCAAAAAAGAAGATGATTATGCACATCAAGCTTTTAATAATTTGTTTTTAATAACTGAATATGATTATGAAAAAAATAATTTAATTATTAAAAGAAAAGCAAGAGGAAAAAATTCACAAGATATTTATTTAGCAACACAATTATTCACAGATTGTGAGATTATTGGGGAAAATGAATTTGAAATAGATAAGGAAAAGTTTATAGGAAGAGGAAATTTAGGAATACCTAAAATGATAAAACAATCAATTCCATTTTCTAAAAAAATAGGTTTGGTAACAGAGCCAATTGTAGCAATGAAAAAAACAATAAAAATAAATCCAGGAGAAAAAATTTATATAGATTTAATTTTATCAATTGAATATGATAAGCAAAAAGCAATATATAACTTAGAAAAATATAAAAATAAAGAGAAAATTAAAAATACTTTTGATTTGTCAAGAGCCAAGGTAGAAGAAGAAAATAGATATTTAAATATAAAAAGAAAAGATATAGAAATATGCCAGAAAATTCTGTCTTATATATTATTTGATAATCCAATAAAAAAACAGTATATAGAAAATAATCCAAAGCTTGATTACAAACAAGAAAATTTATGGAAATATGGAATATCGGGCGATTTTCCTATTATTTTAGTAAAAATAAAAGATGTTAATGATATATATGTTGTAAAACAAGCAATAAAAGTATATGAATTTCTTAAAAATAAAAACATTCAAACAGAATTAGTAATACTAGATGAGGAAAAATATAGTTACGAAAGTTATGTTAAAGAAGAAATAGAAACAGCAATTTTAAATAATCATATATCATATTTAAAAAATATTAGAGCAGGAATTTTTATATTGTCTAAAGAACAAATGGAAGAAAATGATATAAGGTTATTAGAAGTTGTATCTGTGTTAAATATAGATAGCCATTTAGGTAGTTTAGAAAACCTTATAAAAGATGCAGAAGAAGAATATTTAAAAGATTATAAAAATATAAATAATGAAACTGGAGCGTATATTTTTGAAGATAATACAGATGAAATAGATTTATTAGCTGATACAGAAAATTTGAAATATTATAATGAATATGGAGCTTTTTCAAAAGATGGAAAAGAATATTTAATAAAAATTAATAAAGATAATAGAACTCCTACTGTTTGGAGCCATATTATAGCAAATGAAAAGATTGGTTCAGTTATTACTGAAAACATGGGAGGATATACTTGGAGTAAAAATAGTAGATTAAATAGAATGACAACATGGAATAATAGTCCTAGTATGGATATACCATCAGAAATTATATATATAAAGGATGAAAAAACAAACAAATCATGGTCTATTGGATGTAACCCAAAACCTGATGAGAATAACTATAACATTGTTTATGGATTTGGATATGGAAAATATATTCATAGTAATTCAGGTATAAATCAAGAAAACACAGTTTTTATTCCTAAAGAAGATCCTGTAAAAATTAATATTTTGCATTTAGATAATACAACTCCTAATAAAAGAAAATATAAGATTATATATTATATAAAACCAACATTAGGAGAAGATGAATTATTATCAAATGAATATATTGATTTAGAATATGAAAAAAATAATAATATTATATATGCTAAAAAAATATATAATAATGAGTTTGTTGGAGAGTTTGCATTTATATCAAGTAGCGAAGAAATAAAATCATATACGGGAGATAAAAAATTCTTTTTAGGAAGTGGAGGGTTACAAAATCCAGATGGATTAAATAAAATAAGTTTAAATAATAGTAATTCACTTGGAAAGTCACCATGTGTTGCAATTGAAATAGAAGTTGAATTAGAAAGTTTTTCTTCTAAAGATATATCAATTGTCTTAGGAATGCAAAACAATAAAATAGAAGCAAAAGATTTAGCATATAAATATAGTAAAATAAACAATTGTAAATTGGAATTAGATAGTATAAAAAAATATTGGGAAGATTTACTTCGGAAGAATAAATGTAAATACACCAATAGAGTCTGTTAATATTTTATTAAATGGTTGGCTTATGTATCAAACAATAGTTGCTAGAATGGTTGCTAGAAGCGGATTTTATCAGTCAGGCGGAGCGTTTGGATTTAGAGATCAACTTCAAGATGCATTATCTACAAAATATTTGGAACCAGAGATTTTAAAAAAGCAGATAATAAAGCATAGTAAACATCAGTTTATTGAAGGGGATGTAGAGCATTGGTGGCATGAAGAAACAAATAAGGGAATAAGAACAAGATTTTCGGATGATTTATTATGGCTTGCATATGCAACACTAGAATATATTGATTTTACAGGAGATAAATCTATTTTAGATATAGAAACAAACTATATAGATGGCAAAGTTTTAGAAGATGGAATTGATGAAAAATATGACAGATATATTCCATCAGAAATAAAAGAAACTATATTTGAACATTGTATAAGGGCAATTAACAAATCACTAAATTTTGGAGAAAATGGTTTGCCTAAAATAGGAAGCGGAGATTGGAATGATGGATTCAGTGAAGTTGGAAATAAAGGAAAAGGAGAAAGTGTTTGGCTTGGATTTTTCTTATATACAATATTAGATAGATTTATAGAATTAATAAAATCAAGAATAACTAGCGAAGATAATGAAGAAAATAAAAAATTAGAAGAATATGTTCAAAAATACCAATTAATAATGCAAGATTTAAGAAAAACTTTAAATAAAAATGGTTGGGATGGTAGATGGTATAGAAGAGCTTATATGGATGATGGAAATGTTTTAGGCAGTATGGAAAATGAAGAGTGTAGAATTGATAGTATTGCCCAAAGTTGGTCTGTTATTTCTAATGCTGGAGATAATGATAAAAAATATATTGCAATGGAAAGTTTAGAAAATCATTTAGTTGACAGAGAAAATGGAATAATAAAATTACTAGATCCACCATTTGAAAAAGGAAAATTAGAACCAGGATATATAAAAGCATATTTACCAGGTGTTAGAGAAAATGGTGGTCAATATACACATGCTGCATGTTGGGTTATAATTGCTTATAATTTATTAGGTTTTGGTGACAAATCATTAGAATTATATAAAATGATAAATCCAATAGAACATTCAAGAACAAAAGAATCTGCTAAAAAATATAAAGTAGAGCCATATGTAATTTCAGCAGATGTTTATGGTGCAGGAAATTTAGCTGGTAGAGGTGGTTGGACTTGGTATACAGGATCTAGTGGTTGGTATTATAAAGCAGGAATAGAATATTTACTAGGTGTAAAAGTAAAAAATAAGATAATGAGTATAAGTCCATGTATTCCGAAGGATTGGAAAGAATATTTTATAAGATTTAAATATGGCAATAGTATTTATAATATAAAAGTATTAAATCCAAATGGCAAAAATACAGGAGTAGAAAAAGCTTTATTAGATGGAGAAAAAACAGAAAATAAATTCTTATTAGACAAAAAAGGAAAAATATTTAATATAGAAATAATAATGTAACAAAAATGTAATAAAAATGAAAAAAAATCTTGTATAATATTTTCTTTTGTGATATAAGTATTATATATTAATCCTTAAAGATGAAAGGGGAATTCTAGTGGAAGAAGAATTAGAAAGACAAGCAAAAACAATTTTAATTGTTGATGATGAAAAACCTATAGTAGATATTTTAGTATATAATTTACAAAAAGAAGGATATAATACTTTAGAAGCTAATGATGGTGTTACAGCAGTAGAAATAGCATTAGATAAAAAACCTGATTTAATTTTATTAGATATAATGCTTCCAAAAATGGATGGACTAACAGTTTGTAAAAGAATAAGAAATTCATTAAATGTTCCTATATTAATGCTAACTGCAAAAGATGAAGAAATTGATAAAATTTTAGGGTTAGAATTAGGTGCAGATGATTATGTTACAAAACCATTTAGTGTAAGAGAATTAATGGCAAGAATTAAAGCAAATTTGAGAAAAGCTGAATTAAATATAAGTTCAGAAAAGACAAAGTCAGAAAAAAAGGATGAAAATAAAAATAGCAATAAAATAGTAGTTGGAGATTTAGAATTAGATTTAGATAAATTTGAAGTTAAAGTTAGAGGGGAAATAATTGATTTAACTTTAAGAGAATTTGAAGTATTAAAGTTTTTAGCTATGCAACCAAGTCAAGTAGTAACAAGAGAACTTTTACTAGAAAAGGTTTGGGGGTATGAATATTATGGAGATATAAGAACTGTAGATGTTACTGTAAGAAGAATTAGAGAAAAAATAGAAAAAGATACTTCTATGCCAAAAATATTAATAACTAAAAGAGGTGTAGGATATTACATTGCTTCAAAATAAAATAAAACAACTTAGGTTTTACCTAAGTTGTTTTATTTTATATTATAGGAAAGTTCTTCGAACTTCCTATAATATAAATATATTGCACAGAAATTTGCTTTGCAAATTTCACGCACGAACAAAGACGCGGACTTCAAAATGTTTTAATAAGTACAAAAGTTATTAATGTCCGCTTTTGTTCTTAATAGATTTTTTCTAATTAATGCCATATAAATTTCCATCTATTAATAATTTAGCTCTTCCTTTTGTTTTTTCATCAGAATTCAAGGCATTTTCTAAAAATTCTGGATGATTAATTAAAAATTGTTTCATTGTATCATCGGGATTTTCAAAAAATTTATTTAACATATCAAATTGTGATTCATTAATTATATTCATATCTAAAGCCTTTTTAAATAAATCTTTGTCAATATTAACTAAAGATAAAGATTTTACTCCTTCAGCAGCAAGTTTTTCTTGTCCACCTTGCATTCTATCAACAACAACGCATGACCAACATATTTTAGCATTTAGATTTTTGATTGCAGGAATCCATGCACGAATATAGCTTGAAGCTATAGTTATTAAATCTGCAACATGTAAAACCTTTTTACCAGATAAATCTGTTACTTTTTCTGTATTTTCAAAATTACAATCACTTACAACAGTTGATAAATCTTTGTAAATTGAAATGTGAGGTTTATTTAATAAATGTGCTATAACATTAGAGAAAAACCAGTCTCTTCTTTCTCCTCCTGAAACATAATCAATTTCTGATATATCAATGTTTTCTTTAATATAAGATATCATATGATTTATAACATCTTTATATATTGAATTAGTTTTATATTGTTCTAAAGTTTTTTCAAAAACTTTTTTTGGTAAAGTCATTTTATTGCTTAATGCTTCGTCAATAAATTTTAATAAAGAAGTTGCTTCTTCTTCACTACCATATACAAAATGAGTATTTATAAAATATGGTCCTATTTTTCCAGAAGTATACCAAAAAGGTTTGTTTTCTGGACAAAATCTTACTGCATTTGTTTTAAAAAGATATGACATTATATCTGACATTTTAATTCCTCCTAAAATTATAATTGTAATAATATTAAAATAAAAAATAGAAAAAGTCAATATAAGTTTTATACAAGAAAACTATTGAATAGGTTAAAAAAAAATGATAATATATAAAAAAATTAAGGAGGAATTATATGAGAATTTTACTAAAAAATGGACTAGTTGCAGATTATAAAAATAATGTGCAAGAAAATCTTGATATACTAATAGAAGAAAAAAAAATAAAAAAGGTTGCAAAATATATAAATGAAGATGCAGACAAAATAATTGATTGTACAGATTTAGTTATTTTACCAGGTATGATAGATATGCATTGTCATTTAAGAGAACCAGGTTTCGAACATAAAGAAACAATAGAAACAGGATCAAAAAGTGCTGTTTGTGGTGGATTTACAACAATATGTCCAATGCCAAATACAAAGCCAGCACCAGATACAGTAGAAGTACTAAAAGAAGTAATAGAAAAAGGTAAAAAAGTAAACTTATGTAATGTTCTTCCTTATGCACCTGTAACAAAAGGAGAAAAAGGTGAAGAATTAGTAAATTTTGAAGAATTAAAAAAAGCAGGAGCAATTGCATTTTCAGACGATGGTATGCCAGTTGTTAATGCAAGATTTATGAGACAGGCAATAATAGAAGCAGATAAATTAGGTACATTTGTATCATCACACTGTGAAGAAAAATCTGTTTCAAGTGGTGCAATAAATGCCGGTGAAATTGCAGAAAGATTAGGAGTTGAAGGAGTATTGCCAGAAGCAGAAGAAATAATGGCAGCAAGAGAAATAGTAATATCAGAAACAAATAATGTAAGAGCACATATCTGTCATATAAGTACAAAAACAAGCGTTAATATGATAAGAGATGCAAAAGAAAGAGGAGTAAAAGTAACTTGTGAAACATGTCCACATTATTTTACATTTACAGTAGAAGAAGTACTAAAATCAGGAGTAAATGCAAAAATGAATCCGCCATTAAGAGAAGAAAAAGATAGACAAGCTATTATTGAAGGATTAAAAGATGGAACAATAGATAGTATAATAACAGATCATGCTCCACATGCTGAAGAAGAAAAAGCAAAAGGACTAGCTCAAGCACCAAATGGAATAATAGGATTTGAGACTGTTGTGCCAGCAATAATAATGAATTTGGTTGAACCAGGTCATTTAACATATTTAGATGTTGCTAGATTAACATCATATAATCCATCTGTATTATTAGGATTAGATGATAAAGGAACTATAGAAGAAGGAAAAACAGCAGATATAACAATAATAGATCCAAATAAAGAATATGTTTATACAAAAGAAATGGTTGTTTCAAAATCAAAAAATAGTCCATTTATAGATAAAAAGTTAAAAGGAAGAAATAAATATACAATTGTAAGTGGAAATATTGTATATGAAGATAAATAAGGTGGAGGAAATTAATGAAGGCGATTGATAAATTAATAAACAAAATAAAAGAAACAAACAATCCTACAGTAATGGGATTAGATCCAAGATATGATATGTTACCAAATTGTGTAAAAGAAAAATATGGAACAAGTCTAGAAGAAGTATGTAAAGCAATTATAGAATATAATAAAGAATTAATTGATAATACGTATGATATAATTCCTGCAATAAAACCACAAATAGCATTTTATGAAATGTTTGGAATTCCAGGAATGCAAGCATTTAAAGAAACATGTGATTATGCAAGAGAAAAAGGAATGGTAGTAATTGCAGATATAAAAAGAGGAGATATAGGTTCAACTGCTGCAGGATATTCTAATGCATTTTTAGGAAAAACTCCAATAGGAGAAAAAGAAGAATCTATATATGATGTTGATTTTGTTACTATAAATGCATATATGGGAACAGATTGTGTAAAACCTTTTATAGAGGATTGTAAAAAATATGATAAAGGTATATTTATCCTTGTAAAAACTTCAAATCCTTCATCTGGTGATTTACAAGATTTAAAACTAGAAACAGGAGAAGAAGTATACACAAAAGTTGCAAAACTTGTGGAAACTTGGGGTGAAGATTTAATTGGAGAATATGGTTATAGTAGTATTGCTGCTGTTGTAGGAGCAACATATCCAGAACAATTAAGTCAAATAAGAGAAACTGCTCCACATACATTTTTCCTAATTCCTGGTTATGGTGCACAAGGAGGAAAAGCAGATGATATTGCTTTAGGATTTGATAAAAATGGATTAGGTGGAATTGTAAATGCGTCAAGAAGTTTAATGTGTGCATATAAGTCAGACAGATGGAAAGATAAGTTTGAAGAAAAAGATTATGCAAAAGCAACTAGAGCAGAGGCAATTCGTATGAGAGATGAATTAAATAGTAGTATAAAATAGGGAGGAAATAAAATGCCAGTAAAAAGTTTTGCTAAACTAATAAAAAAAGAACAATTAAAATCAGACATATTTAAATATAGTGTTGAAGCACCTGATATAGTAAAAGACGCTAAACAAGGTCAATTTATAGAAATTAGAGTATCAGATAATGTTGAACCATTTTTAAGAAGACCTATAAGTATACACAATATAAATAAGGAAAATGGAATTTTAGAGTTTATATTCCAAGTTAAAGGAAAAGGAACAAAAATATTATCAGAAAAGGTAGAAGGAGATCTTATTGATATAATAGGACCTTTAGGACATGGAACATTTGAATATAATAATTTTCAAAATATTGCAATTATTGGTGGAGGAATAGGTGTATTTCCATTGTATGAATTAGCAAAAAATGCTAAAAATGATGGTAAAAATGTAAATATTTATTTAGGATTTAGAAATAAAGATTTTGTTGTTCTAGAAGATGATTTTAAAGAATTAGCAAATAAATTAGTTCTTACAACAGATGATGGATCATATTCTGAAAAAGGTTTTGCAATAGACTTTTTGAAAAAAGATGTTGAAGATGGAAAAATAAATTGTATTTTTGCATGTGGACCTTTACCAATGCTTAAGGCTGTTAGAAATTATGCTATAGAAAAAAATATTCCTTGTCAAATCTCTTTAGAAGAAAAAATGGGATGTGGATTAGGAGTATGCTTAGGTTGTGCTGTTAAGACAGCAGAAAGTTCTAGCGAAAAACCAGAATATGTGCATGTATGTAAAGCAGGTCCAGTATTTGAGGCAAAAGATGTAGAAATATAGTTCTACCAATTAATATAAACTAAAAAGGAGATTAATAATATGAAAACAGAAGTTAATTTAGCCGGAATAAAAATGAAAAATCCAGTAACAGTTGCTTCAGGAACTTTTGGATATGGAAGAGAATATAGTGAATTTTTTGATTTAAGTAAATTAGGAGGAATTATAACAAAAGGAACATCATTAAAGCCAAGAAGTGGGAATAAACCTTCAAGAGTATGTGAAACAGCAAGTGGAATGCTAAATAGTATTGGTCTTCAAAATCCAGGAGTTGAATATTTTGCAGAAAATGATTTGCCATGGCTTAGAAAGTTTGATACAGCTATAATTGTAAATGCTTGTGGTAGCTCAATTGATGAATATGTTGAACTTTGCAAAATATTAAATACTCTTGATATAGACGGAGTTGAGTTAAATTTATCTTGCCCAAATGTAAAAGCTGGATGTATGGCATTTGGTAATACATATGAAGGTGTTAAACAAGTTACAAGTGAAGTTAGAAAAGTTTTAGATAAACCTTTAATTGTAAAACTAACACCAAATGTTACAGATATAGCAAGTATTGCAAAAGCTGTTGAAGATGCAGGAGCAGATGGAGTTTCTTTAATAAATACATTATTAGGAATGAAAATTGATATAAATAAAAGAAGACCAGTTTTGGCTAATAATACTGGAGGACTTTCTGGTCCAGCTATAAAACCAGTTGCAGTTAGAATGGTATATCAAGTTGCACAAGCTGTTAATATTCCAGTTCTTGGAATGGGAGGAATTGTAAACGGAGATGATGCAATAGAATTTATGCTTGCAGGAGCTCAAGCGATTTCTATAGGTGCAGGTAATTTTATTGATCCTTATACTAGTGTTAATACGGTAAAAGGAATAGAAGATTACATGAAAGTGCACAATATAGAGGATATAAATGATATTGTAGGAAAAGTTCAAATGAATTAGAATTAAAAATATAATGATAAAATGCCGGAATTTGTAAAAAAAGAATTACAAATTTTGGCATTTTTAATTATTATAATTATATATAAAAATAATGATTTTATAATATTAATTTTTAAAACAATTGCATAAATGTCGAATTTTGCGATGAAAAAGAAATGAAATTTTGTCGAAAATGTTGACAATATATGTAAAAAAATATTATACTCAAAATATAAATTATATAATTTACGTAACAAAAAATATTTATTCAAAATTATTTTATCAAAGTTACATTTTTTCAATTAGAGTTATAGCTCATTAAAGTTTTATCTTATAAGAAATCAATTATTTTAAAATTATTAAGTAATAGGGAGGATAGTTAAAATTATTTAGAAAGAAGGCGTTAAATGAATAGACTTTTTGTGTCTAAAAGCAATTATGTTTTAAGGAAAGTATTAAACAAAGAGACAAGTTTAGATATAATAAAAGACTTTATAGAAACTTTTTTAAAACTGGAAATAGAAAAAATAAAATTACATCCATATTTAGAAAAAATGTCAAAATTTTTACCACAAGAAGAAAATTTTGGTATTGTAGATGTAAGAATTATTACAAAAGATAATAAAGAATTAAATGTAGGAATTCAAATTATTGACGGGTATTATATCCAAAATAAATTATTACTATATTATGCTCAAATACATGGAAATCAATTAGAATATAAAGATCAAAATAAAGAAGTGGATACTATTACTATAAATATATTAGATTTTAATTATTTTAGTTCAAAAGAGTATCACAAAATTATTAAAATTAAAGAAAATACTAACTTATTAGAAGAAAACAATGATATAGAACTTCACACAATAGAGCTAAAAAAATTTTTGAAAAAGAGAAAGTTAATAGAAAATAAAGAAGATGCATGGATTGCATATTTAGAAGGAAGTGATAGAGAATTAAAACAATATGCTATAGAAAATTGTAAGGCTATTAAGAAATTAGATTTTTTGTTGGACCAATATTGGAAAGATGAAAAAATGGAGTAAAATAATATAGAAAGGATGTGTGTTAATTAATAAAGAAAATAGGCTGCCAAATATGAAATTTGATATATTAAAAAATGAAATTACTGAAAATATTATAAAAAAATTAATTGAAGAATCAGTGCAACAAAAAATACAAAAAATAAATTACACAAGTATAGAAGAGGCCTTAGAATATTCTTTTTCTCTTCTAAAAGTAAATGTGAGTTTAGAAAATAATGAAAATTTAAATATATATTTAAATTTTATAGAAAAGGATAAAATAAAAGAATCGATATTTTGTTATTGTTCAATATTAAATAAAGATATAGAAAATAATGGGATAATAATAACAGAATTAGAAGTTAATGAATGTAAAAAATGTATATTACTAGAAACAACAATTTATAATAATAAAAAAGAGATGATATATTTTGTTGATCTTTTTCAATACTTAAGGAAAAAGGTAGATATTAGTTTATATAATAATTATTTAACTGAATATTTAAAAAATAATAGAACAATACTATTTGTTGGAATTGAAATAAAAAATAGTATAACATAATGTAAAAAATTGCTATTGATTTTTGGAGCTTCCTCTATTATAATTATTTTATGAAGGAGATGAGGATAATGCAATTTGAATATATACCTGAAGGTGTTTGTTCAGGAAAAATGGTTTTTGAAATAGAAAATAATATAATAAAAAAATTACAAATAATAGGTGGTTGTCCAGGAAATACTGTAGGAGTATCAAAATTAGTAGTAGGTAGAACTGTTGATGAGGTTATAGAAATACTAAAAGGTATTCCATGTGGTATGAGAGGAACATCATGCCCAGATCAAGTAGCAAGAGCATTAGAAGAATATAAGAAAAATCAAAGATAAAAAGAAGCACATAAATACTAATATTTATGTGCTTCTTTTTTTTAGTGTGCTTCACCTTTATTTTGTTTTAGTGTTACTTTTATAACAGTTCCTTCTTCAACTGTAGAATCTTTTGCATAATCTTGAGATATTACAACACCTGTTCCATCAATACTTATATTTAAATTTTTAGATTTTAAAGAATTTGTAGCTTGTGCTGCAGACATTCCTTTTAAATCTGGTACTGTTACAGAAGTACGTACATTATTTTCTTCTGAATATAATTTTACAATTGAACCAGATAATAGTTGTGTTCCTGGTTTTGGAACTTGATCTGTAACTAACAAACTATTAGCATTTCCAGATACAGAATAACTTGCAGTCAAACCATATTCTTCTAATATTTTTTTGGCTTCAGTTACAGTTTTATTAGTAACATTAGGTAAGGTTTTTGTAGAATTTGAAGTTGTAGTTGATGTTGAGCTTTCTTCAGATGATACTTCTAAATAAGGTAATATTTCTGAAAGCATTTGACCAACAACTGGACCTGCTATTGTTCCACCTTGATGGCTCTTTCCTTGAGGTTTATATAGTGTTAATAATAATACAACTTCTGTATTTTCAATTGGAGATATAGCAACATATGATGCAACATAACCAGCTTCTTTATTACCAGAAGGAGGTTCAGATGTTCCTGTTTTACCACCAATTGAATATCCATTAACTTTAGCATTTCCTCCTGTTCCATGTAGTACAACAGACTCCATCATTGATTTCACTTTGTCAGAAGTTTGTTTTGATAGTACTTGTCTTACTGTAACTGGTTCAACACTTGTTTTTGCTCCAGTTTCTGAATTAGTTATTTCTTTAACTATTCTAGGTTGCATTAAAACACCATCATTTGCTATTGCAGATATTGCAGTTATCATTTGCAAAGGTGTTACATTAAATCTTTGTCCAAATGACATTGTAGCAAGTTCAACAGGGCCAACGTCACTTAAATCATGAAAAATACTATTTGATTCTCCTGGTAGAGCAATTCCTGTTTTATCAAACAGACCAAATGCTTTATAATATTTATATAATGTAGATGCACCAATTCTTTTACCTAATTGCATAAGGGCAGGGTTACAAGAATTTTCTAGGGCACCTCTTAATGTTAAATAACCATGAGGAGTAGATCTCCAACATTCAATTACTGTTCCATTAACATTTTCTGAACCATTACATATAAAATCATTTGTTACATCTGTTCCTGTAATATTTTCTTCTAAAGCAACTGCTGCAGTTATTGTTTTAAATGTAGATCCTGGTTCATAAGTTTCATGTATAGATTTATTTGACCACATTTTATATAAAGAGTTAGATTTTTCTTCTGCTGATAATGAATCCCAATTTATAGATAATGTTGAATTTGGAGAGTTTGGATTATTTAAATCATAATTAGGATATGAAGCCATACCTAATATATCACCTGTTTTAGGATTCATAACGATTACATTTCCGCCTCTTTCACAAGAATTATCTTCTACAGCTTGCTTTAAGTATTTTTCTATTGTGTTTTGAATATTTATATCTATAGTAAGAGTTAAATCACTACCGTTTTGTGCAGCAATGTAAGTTTGCTCACTATTAGGAATTTCTGATTGACTACCATCTTTTGAACTTACTATTTTTCCGGCTGTACCAGATAAAACAGAATTCCATTTATTTTCTATACCATATCTACCATCATTATCTGTTCCACAAAATCCTATTACAGCAGAAGCTAAACTTGAATAAGGATAATATCTCTTTGTATCTTCATCTATATTTATTCCAACAGTAATCTTATTTGTTTTTATCCATGTTTTCAATTCATCAACTTTATCTTGTTCAACTTTTCTTGCAATTGTTTCGACAGCGGAAGTACTTTGAACTTTTTCAAGTGTTTCATTATAGTCAAGTTCAAATATTTCTGAAAGACCTTTTGCTACTTTTTCTTGTAGAGCTTTTGTTGATTCATCTGTTTTATCTTTTGCTTTGATTTTTTTTGGATTAATTGTAATTGTATCTACCTGAGTACTAATTGCTAAAGATTGTCCTGTGGAATCATATATATTACCTCTTTTGGGACTTATTATTTGGTTAATATTTTGCTGAGAATAGCTCATTTCTTTTAAATAAGAGCCTTGTATAAATTGAATCCAAGCAATTCTAATAATTAAAGCAAGCAATAAAATTGATACTACAATAGTAATTGTTTTTAATTTTTTGTTTGATATCATATTATTAACATTAAAATCATTTTTTAATTTTACTACTTTTTTATTATTTGTTTTTTTGGAATTTCTATTTTTATTATTTTTTTCCATAATATCACCATTTTTAAAAATTAAATTATATACATTTTATAGTAAAAAAATATATAAATCAATACTAAATATTGTATAAATTATAAATTCATAGTAAAATAAAATAAGTGAGGTTAGATATGAGTGATATTTTAGAAGAAACAAGATTTATAATGAATAAATATAATATTAGAGCAAATAAAAGTTTAGGACAAAATTTTTTAATAAATCAAAATGTAGTTGATTCAATTATAGATAATTCTAATATTACAAAAGAAGATTTAGTTATAGAGATAGGGCCAGGTCTCGGAACACTAACAAGATTTTTATTAGAAAAAGCTAATAAGGTAATTTGTGTTGAATTAGATAAAAACATGATAAAAATCTTAAAGGATAGATTTAAATTATATGATAATATTGAGATTTTAAATAATGATATTTTAAAAACAGATTTGAATAAAATAATTAAAGAACAAAAACAAAATAATGAAATAAAAAATGTAAAAATAGTAGCAAATTTACCTTATTATATAACTACACCAATTATAATGAAATTATTAGAAAGCAATTTAGATATAAATAGTATAACTGTTATGATACAGAAGGAAGTAGCAGATAGACTTATAGAAATACCAGGAGGAAAAAATACAGGTGCAATAACATATGCAATATATTATTATTGCACATCTGAAAAAATATTAGAAGTAGAAAATAATTCATTTATTCCTGAACCAGAAGTAACATCAGAAGTAATAAAATTAAATATAAGAAAAAATCCACCAATTGAAGTTAAGAATAAAGAATTATTATTTAATATTATAAAAAAAGCTTTCATGCAAAGAAGAAAAACATTATTAAATTCACTAGTAAATTCAAAAGTATTTTTAAATAAGGAAGATGGAATTAAAGTTTTAAAGGAATTAAATATTGACATAAATATAAGACCCGAAAAACTTACATTAGATGAGTTTGCTCAAATTGCTAATAAATTAGTATAACACATATATAATAAAGTGCGAAATTTTCATAACAAATTTTAAGAATAAATGAAAAAAGTACTTTATTTTTTATTGTATAAATGTTATAATTTTTATAGGAGATTTAGAGAAAGGAGATAAAAATGAATCAAATTCTTATAACCCAAAAATTATATATAACACCAGAACTTAAAAGAAAGAAAAAGATGTATAAATTTGATTTTATATTATCTCTTTTTTTAGTAATTGTTTTGTGTTCTGTATGTATTTATGCAGAATATGATAGAAATAAAAGTGAAGCGGTATCACAAGAAATTTTATCTTCAATGAATATTGATGAAATAGAAGATGATACGACTGCAAAATCAGTAGGAAATGTTTTAGTGGTAGCATTAGATAATACTACTGAAGAAGAATTAAAAGATATTCAACCAGTAGTAAATAATGCCTCTGTTAATAAAGTTAATACAAATGTAAAAGAGCAAATAATACCAAATACTTATAAAGACAATAATGGAAATATATATGCTACAGTTGGTGTGGTAAAAATTCCTAAAATAAATGTAAATTATCCAATACTTTCTGAAACATCAGATGCATTATTAAAAATAGCTCCATGTAAATTTTGGGGACCAAACCCAAATGAAGTAGGTAATTTTTGTATAGTTGGACATAATTATAGAAATAATAGGTTTTTTAGTAAAGTTCCAAAATTGGATATAGGAGATTCTATAGAAATTATGGATTTAACTGGAACAACAGTAACATATAAAATTTATGATATGCATAATGTAGATCCAACAGATGTTAGAGATACAACTCAAAAGACAGATGGAAAGAGAGAAGTTACTTTAATTACTTGTACAGATGATAGCAAAGAAAGAGTAGTAGTAAGAGCTACAGAAGAAGTATAAAAAAAATAACAAATTTTAAACTCCATTCATAAAATAATATAAAATTATGAAAGGAGTTTTTTGTGTGGCAAAAATATTAGTTTATAATCAAGATACAAATAGAATGGAGACATATTATAGAGGAGAAAATCAATCCATGCCATATAATACTAATGGAACTCTGAGAGTTAGAGAATTTAGAGGTTCAAGTAAAAGTAATATTTTATGGACAACAAAAAGAACTATACAGAGTTGGAATAGTCAAAGATATATATATGGTAGGCCTATATATGTAGGATTTGCTTTTAAAAGATCATATGAGCGGTGGTCATGGAAATCAAAGTCAACATTACGCAGGGGTTGCGTTTGATGTAGGACAAAATTTGAATGAAACACAAAGAAGAGTTTTATGGAATAGTGCAAATAATTCTAAAATATGGAGTTATGTAGAACCAATTTCTTTAACACCATCATGGGTACACTTTGATGATCGAACAGGAACCCCCGCATGTAGTACTGGAGGTTATCCCTTAATTAGACAAAGAAGTAAAGGGGTTTATGTACTTGTTGCACAAGATGGTTTAAATACATTAGGTTATAATACAGGAGGACTAGATGGAGTATTTGGAACAAAAACTTATACAGCTGTTAGAAATTTTCAATCAAAGGTGGGACTTAGTGTTGATGGAATTGTAGGATGTAATACATGGAGAGCATTGCAAGAAAGAGTAGTTGGAAAAGGAAAAACTAGTACAACAATTAATTAAATTTGTTATTGTCATGGTGAATTTTAGAGTATAGAATTTAAATTTTATTAAAATAAGCATTTCTAAAATTAAATATATTTTAAGACTAGAATATTTCTATTGTATATAGTATAATTTTGATAATTATTGTATGATTTTTGGGGGACAAATGAAAATAGGAATAGATATAGATAATGTTATTTCAAACTTTAATGAAGAATTATTAAAAGAATATATAGAATATGATAAACAATTAAGAAATACAGGTATCATTAATAAAAATGCTAAGAATATTAGAAATGGTATGTTCGATTGGTCAGAAACAGAAGAACAAAATTTTTATAAAGATAACATACAAAGAATTGCTAAAAAATTAAAAGTTATTAAAGGTGCAAAAGAATATATAGATAAATTACATAAAGATGGACATTTAATTTATATAATTACAGGAAGAGATAATGGAGATTATACAAATCCTAAAAAAATGACAAAAGAGTGGCTTAAAGATAATAATATTTATTGTGATAATTTAATATTAACAGATGCATCTGATAAACATTCTAAAACTGAAAAATGTATAGAATATCATATTGATATTATGATTGATGATTCAGTTCGTATATGTAGTGATTGTTTTAAAAGTAGAATAAATACACTTTTAATGGATACACCATATAATAAATATGAAAAAAATATAACTAGAGTTAACAATTGGGAAGAAATATACAAATATATTTCAAATTATAAAATAAATGTAATATTAGATACAGATACATATAATGAATGTGATGATCAATTTGCATTATCATATATGTTAAAAAATCAAAAATTGTTTAATGTAGAGGCTATTACAGTTGCACCATATTCTCATAAAACAAGAAATATATCAGTAAAAGATGGGCAAGAATTAAGTTATAATGAAATATTAAAAATATGTAATTGGGTAGATTTTAATACAGAGGATAAAGTTTTTAAAGGTTCAATGGACTATATTCAAAATGGCTATAATGATGATAATGAAGCTGTTAATAAAATTATTGAAATAGCACAAAAAAATGATAAAACTTACATTATTGCAATTGGAGCAATCACTAATGTTGCGCTTGCTATAAAAAAACAACCTAAAATAATTGATAAAATAGAAGTTGTATGGTTGGGGGGAAACGAGCTGAATTATAAAGATAACTTAGAATATAATTTTAGGCAAGATATTGAGGCTGTTAAAATAGTATTGAATTCAAAAGTTAAACTTACTATACTACCTTGTAAAAATGTAGTCTCTGAATTAAGAATAGATATAAATACACTAAAAGAAAATATAGGTAACAAGTCAGAACTTTGTAATTACTTAATTAATAGATTTTATAATGATGGATATCATGGAATACAAGAAGAAAGAGTAATATGGGATATATCTTGTATCGCTTATATGATAAATAAAGATTGGTTTGAATTTAAGCAAATAAGTTGTCCTAATATTAGAGAAGATACTTCTTATGAACTTACTGAAAATAAACACAATATAACTTTTGTTACAAAAGTAGATAAAGATAAAATATATAAAGATTTATTCAGAAAGTTGGGGTAATATATGGAATTATATGTAGTTAGACATGGAAGAACAAATTGTAATGATGAAAATAAATACAACGGTAAGTTGAATGAGGATATTAATGAAATTGGTATAGAACAAGCAAAGTCAGCAAGCAAAGAAGTAAAAAAATTGGATATAGATTTAATAATATGTTCTCCATTAATAAGAACAAGGCATACTTGTAATATTATAAATGTTAATAATGTACCAATCATTTATGATAAAAGATTAGAAGAAAGAGATTGTGGAATATTAACAAATGAAAAATTAGGAGAATTTTATTATACTGATTATTGGAATTATTATTCAGATAAAAAGATTGAAGGATTAGAGACAATACAAGAGTTATTTAAAAGGGTTGATTCTTTTCTAGATGAAATAAAGGAAAAATATAAAGATAAAAATATTTTACTTGTAACTCATGGGGGTGTTGCAAGAGGAATCTATTTTTATTTTAACCCAATTCCAGAAGATGGAAAATTAGAAAGTTTTGGTTCAAGTAATTGTGAAATAAAGAAATATCAATTATAAGATTAACAAATAAAGAAGCAGAAAATTTATAAAGATTGAGAGAATAAATGGAAAAAAATAATAGAAAATATATAGCGATAATTGAATTTTTAAGAAAATTTATGAGTGTATTCTTTTCTTTGTTTTTCAATATATATATATTAAAAATTGTAAACAATGATATGAATTTTATTCTAAAGTATACTGTATACTCAGTAATTCTAGGATTTGTATTAGAATATGTTTTATTAAAAATAATAAATTCAAAAAATGCTAGTTTTATTTATAGAATGAGTTTTATATTAAGTGTATTAAGTATAATAATTTTGATTATATTTAAAGAAAATATTGTAAATTATATATTATTATTTAAAACTTTAGATACAATGAGGTTACTATTTTATTCAGTACCATATGAACTTATTATAATAGGATCAAATAGCAATAAATCAATGAGTAGTTACTTGGCAAATTTAAACATATTAGGGAATATTACAGCGATATTAACACCTATATTTTCTGGATTTGTAATAGAAAAATTTTCATATAATATTCTATTTATTATATTGGCGATAGAAACAATATTAATAATATTAGTATCTTTAAAAATTAAGGATTTTACAGTACAAGATAATAAAATGAATTTAAAAGAATACTGGAAAATCGCAAAAGATAAGCAACATATAAAAGATATATATAATTGTATGTTTTTTAGAAGAATATCAGCACAAGGTGCAATGACAGAATTATTACCAATTGTTTTATTTTTAAGACTTGGTACAGAATTTAGTTTTGGAAGTTATAATACAGTATTTGCATTAATTTCAATTATTTCATTGCAAATACTAAAAATAATAAATAGTAAAAATATAAACAAAAGATTTTATCCATATATGGCAATAGCAATTTTTATATCATCTTTATTTGTTGTATTTAATACAAGTTTTATAGCATTATTAATTTATTATATATTAATGAACTCATTTGGAACAATAATTGAATCTGAGTCATGTAGCTTGGTATATTCAGCAATTAAAGTAGATAATTTAGAAAAATACAGAAAAGAGCATATAATGATGTTTAATATTTATATGTTTTTAGGACAACTAATAAGTTATAGTTTGGTATTTATTTTGTATAATTATTTCTACAATGTAAATATATTATCAATCACAATTGCTATTTTAATGTTTTTCTTAATAATAGCTACAATTTATTTAAGAAAAACAGAAGATTATATGTATAAATGTATGAAAAGATAAATTTTGATATAATAAAATTAAAAATATAAGGAGAAAAAATATGAAATTAACAAGTGAAGAAGCAAGAAATTTATTAGAAATTGAAAGAAAAAGAGCAAAAGATGATAGAGGGATTGGACATTGTTTATCTGTTGGTAATAGTGCTGGAAGACTTGCAAAGGCATTAAAAGAAAATGGTATGGACATTGATGTAGATAAAACAATAACTCTTGGTTATTTACATGATATTGGTAAATATAGTGGAGAATCACATAATCATGTTATGAAAGGGTATGAATACTTAAAAGAAAAGGGATATGATGATGATTTTTGTAATATATGTTTAACACATTCATACTTAAATAATGATATTTTATGTACTGCTGGAGGAGTACCAAACCCAGAAGATAATCCATTTTTAACAAATTTTATAAAAACACATGAATATACAATAGAAGAAAAATTAATTAATTTGTTTGATTTAATGTGTCCACAATATAATAAAGTATTTACAGTTGATAAAAGATTAATTGATATAATGATTAGAAGAGGAGCTTATTCTAATACACAATATCATATAAAAGAAACATACAAATTAAAAGAATATTTTGATAATTTATTAGGATTTAATTTATATGATTTATTTCCAGAGATAAAGGAAAATTTGTAATGATTGTAAAAAGTAAATAGAGATTTAATATGTTAATATTAGATGGAAATAAGCTAGTAAAAAAAGTGTAATATAAATGGTATAATTATAAAAGTAATTTGTAGTTGAAACTAAATTTAAAATTGAAGGAGCTAATAATGAGAAAATTAAACTTAATAGTAGTATTTAATAAAAATCTAGATAAGGTACTTTTTTGTATCAGAGCTAAGGAACCATATAAAGGTTTATATAATTTTGTGGGAGGTAAAGTAGAAAAAGATGAGTCTAATGATGAGGCAGCATACAGAGAATTATTTGAAGAAACAGGAATATCTAACAAAGATATAGAACTAGATCATTTCATGGATTTAAATTACTTCAAATATGAAAATAATCTGCAAGTTTATTATGGAATTTTAAAACATGAGGTAAAATTGGTAGAAGAAAAAAATAAATTAGAATGGGTAAGTATAAACGAAGAAATATTAGATAATTCTAAATTTGCTGGTAATTATAATATACCTCATATCATAAGACAGATAAAAATTTATTTGGAAAATGGTATAGGAATTGATAAATATTAAATCAACAAAGAGGGAAGTTTAATTAAAGTAATGTTCAACTTATAATGCAAATAGATACTGCATATGTTTTTAATATTTAAACAGTATTTAGAAATGATATTAAAAAAAGGATAATAAGATTATTAATCTTATTATCCCTTTTTTAGACAATTAGTCTATCCAGCAGGAAAGCTGAGGAGATGACAGATAAATATCTATTGCTTCTCCTGAAGACAACTCTTCATCATTAATCAATTTTAGCATATGTTCTTCGCTAACGATACTAGAAGAGTACATTCCATCTTCAGAGAAACCAATAAAATATTTATTAGCTCTACATTTTACCAGAAAATAAAATTCTTCATGTTTAGAACAATTAGATTCCATGGTGAAACTTCTTTTTTCCAATGTTCCTACAGGCATTTGCCGTAATGTTTCTAGTGTCATTTTTTCCCTCCTAACAATTGTTTTTCGAGATTTTACAACATTGCTATTTTTATTCTAATTCGCATAGCTACGAATATTTACAAAGGATATTATATCACTATTTACATAATTTTTCAATGATTCTTACTATTTTTAGATATTACAAATTAGAAATTCAAAATATTCAATATTGTGTATTTATTCATAAATGGTACACAAATAAATTAATAACGAATGTAATTTGCCAGTAAGTATTAAAACTAATAATATCATATATAATTTTTGTTGGATTTTAGTAAAATTATAGAGAGTTTTATTATTTTATAGTATAATAACGTAAGTTATTGTTTTTATATGGTGGGTGATAGCAATATGCGTTTAAATAGAAAACCAATTATTGGTATTGTTTTAAAACATTTTTTAAAAGAAGAAATAAGACCTAATATGTTTGTACGAGATGAAGTAAAACAAGCTATTTTTGATAATGGCGGTATAGCAATTGGCATAATCTTGCCAAAGTCTGAAAAAGTTGATGTTGAAGATAAATGGGAAAATAATCTTAACAATATTGAATATAATAATTTAATTTCACAAATAAATTTATGTGATGGAATATTATTTCAAGGCGGTGGAGCTTGTGATAATTACGAAATGATAATAGCTAAATATTGTTATGATAATAATATACCAACTCTTGGGATTTGTTGTGGTCAAAATGTTATGGTTAGAGCTTTAGGAGGAACAACTAGACTAATAGAAAATCCTGAAAAACATAACACAAATGATTTATATGCACATTCTGTAAAAGTGCTCAATAATACAGAGTTTTCTAAGATTATAGGAAAGGACGTAATCAAAGTTAATTCTAGACATAAAAAAACAGTAGATACACATCCTAACTTAATAGTAAATTGTATATGTGAAGATGTATATATTGATGGTTTAGAAGCACCTGATAAAACTTTTTATATGGCTTTTAGATTTCATCCAGAGAGTTTATATAAAATAGATAAAAATCACAATAAAATATTCGAAGAATTTATAAAAAGATGTAATGGAGAAAAAAATGAAACAAAGACTTAATAAAAATATTTTTAACACATTTTTATTTGCTTTGCCATATATATTAGTTGAATTTACAAATACATTATTAGTTATTATAGATAAATCTATGTCTAATTCTATAGGAAAAACTGCAATAATTGTATTTTCTTCTTTTGTTACTTTAAATTGGGCGATTAATACAATTCAAGCTTGTATAAGTAATGCGCATGCAATAGTGTTAGCAAGAGATAAAGAAAATTATAAAAAAGTTAATAGTTCAGCGATGTTAATAGAATTAGTTAGTTCTGTAGTGATTTCTATATTAATTTTTATTTTTTCAAATCAAATAACATATGTGTATAATTTAGAAAATGATGCAAGAGAAATATTAACGATAATATTAAAATTAAAAGCGATACAATTACCATTATTAGCAATAGGATATGTTCCTAAAAATATATTGAAGATTAATAATAAAACAAATAGAATTTGGATTTCAATAGTTGTTTCATCGCTAATAAATATAACAGGAGATTATATAAGTATAAAATTAGGATATAATGAAATTGGAATATATATAGCAACAATAATCTCTCAGCTTGTAAATACTATATTGTTATTATTATTTTCTAAATATAAAAGGTATAAAAGTAGTTTAGATTATATAAAACAAATACTATATTTTGCAAAAGATTTAATATTTAATAAAATTGTTCAAAGAATAGTTAATATATATTATACAAGTGTAGCAAGTTCTTTTGGTACTAATATTTATGCTATTCATTGTGTATGTGGGACAATAGTTGATACGTTATGCGAAATAATAGAAGGATATTATTCAGGATTATTAGTTCAATATTCAAATGATATTGACAATAAAACAAATAATTTACTAAAAAAAGTAGATACAGTTGAATTATATGGAAATATTTTTGCGATTGCATTTATTCCAATATGTATATATCCATTATGGTTAATACTTGGAAATAAAATTCCTTGGGAAAATTGTAATCCGTATATATGGATATATTCAATTGAATTTGTGGCAACTGTAGCTGGATGTAATTATAGAGCATATTTGTCTGCCAATAAAAATACTAAAGCAATTAGAATGATGGCATTTATAGGTGGAATTTGTGTGCGAGTTCCTTTATGTTATTTGATTAAAAAATATAATATTGGATTAATTGGACTTGCTTTTGTATGTGGCATAGACAGAATAGTAAGAGCAATATATTTAAGATTGTATATAAAATTTAATAAAACAAAACTATTTGTATAAAATTATAACATATGGTAAAAAAGTAAAAAAATAAGCCGATTAAATTGACTTATTCATAGATATTTTTAAAGGGGTATGGAAAAAATTATATTTTAATGTATAATTGAAGTAGTTTTAAAACTTGAATTTTATTAGGAGGTTGCAATGGATAAGAAAGCAATATTAGATAATGTAGATAAACTAATGGTAATGTATAAAAATGGCGAACTTGGTGGCGAAGTAATGCCAGAAGATGCAAATCCTAATTTTGAAAAAGATAGTTTAGAAAATTATTTATATTTTACCTTGCCAATGGCATTAAATTATCAAAGAAATTCCTATACATTATGGGAAAATGCTTTAAAAACATATAATGATGAGGAAACAAGATTTGTTTTTAATCCTAAAGTATGTTTAGAAAAGAGTTTTGAAGAAGTGCAATAAGCTTTAACTAAATATAGGGTTGCTCTACAAAAGCAAAAACAAACTGAAATATGGTTAGCATTATGTAATACATTTGTAGAGATGTTTGATGGCGATATACGAAAACTATTTGACGAATTAGATAATGATGTTAATAAGATTAGGGACTTCATACAAAAAGAAAATAAAAAGAAGTTCCCTTATTTATCAGGAACTAAGATTTGTAATTATTGGATGTATGTAATTTATCAATATACTGATAGAAGATACCAAAACATTGAGTGTTTAACGGTTGCTCCAGATACTCATGTATGTAAAGCAACTCATAGATTAGGATTGATAACTGATGATGAGTTCAATTCAAGTAATGTTCAACAAATAGTTATTGATAGATGGCAAGAACTTTTTAAAGGTACTGAATATAAACCAATCGATATTCATACCCAATTATGGTTATGGAGCAGAAATGGATTTAAAGAGGTAAAATAGTAATAAATGAAGTAAAAAAACAAGTATATGAATTATTAAATAAAGATAACTATTAATGGTAATATAAGAATGTACAAAAAATGAAAAATTAAACATTCAATATTTTCTTCTAATGCTTTAGCAATATTCTTCATAACATATTCTTCTTTTTTAGGCTTTGTTTCTTCTATAATTTTTTTGAATTTTAATGTTATATTCTACAATTAAATTTCTAATAAGTTCAGACTGAGATAAGCTTAACTTTGCTGAATCTCTTTTTGAAATAAATTTAAAAATAAATTAACTTTATTATTCTCATAATTTATAATCTTCTAAATCCTTAAACACTATTTTATTATTAAAGGTATTTATATAAACTATCATATTTTAGGTATTTATTATTCTTAATAACTATAATATATGACATAACATAAGCAACATTAGTACCTGTTATATTTTTAATGCAACCATTATTTATAATTGGAGTAGTATTAACAAATCTTCCAATCATATCAATTTTTCTTTTTAGTTTATCACTTATTTTTAATTCTTTTGTTTCTATATTTAATATAAAATCAACTCCTTTACACAACAAAAAAACTAACTATTTCTAGTTAGCGTCTATTACTCTCAGAAGTTAATTTCCGAGTTTCCAATCAATTTGGAGCGGGTAGTGGGAATCGAACCCACGCTATCAGGTCGGAAGCATGACATTCTACCACTAAATTATACCCGCATCTAAAACTATTATAAAATATAAAGACATTTTTTTCAAGTATTTTTATATTTTGATTGATAATAAAAAATAGATATGTTATTATAATTTCGAAAAAAATAGCAAATAATAAATGTAGTTATTTTAAGGAGGAAAAAACGGATGAAATTTGAAGAATGGAAAGATTTTAATAAAGGTGAATGGCAAGACGAAATAAACGTAAGAGATTTTATTCAAAGAAACTATACACCATATGAAGGAGATGAAAGTTTTTTAGTTGGAACAACAGAAAAAACAAACAAGTTATGGAATGAAGTTTTAGAATTATATAAAAAGGAAAAAGATTCAGAAGGTGGAGTTTTAGATATAGACACAAAAACAGTATCAACAATATCAGCACACGAAGCAGGGTATATAGATAAAGATTTAGAAGACATTGTTGGACTTCAAACAGACAAGCCATTAAAAAGAGCAATAATGCCATTTGGTGGAATAAGAATAGTTGAAAAATCATGTGAAGCATATGGTAGAAAAGTTGACCCAGAAACAGATGAAATATTTCATAAATATAGAAAAACACATAATGATGGTGTGTTTAGTGTATATACACCAGATATTAGAGCTGCAAGAAGTTCACACTTAATTACAGGACTTCCAGATGGATATGGAAGAGGAAGAATTATAGGAGATTACAGAAGAGTTGCACTTTATGGTGTTGATGTATTAATAGAAGAAAAGAAAGATGAATTAAACCAATTAGATGTAGACTGCTTTACAGAAGAAATAATAAGAGAAAGAGAAGAAATAAGTGAACAAATAAATGCACTTAACGAATTAAAAGTCATGGCATCTAAATATGGCTTTGATATTTCTAAACCAGCTCAAAATTCAAAAGAAGCAGTTCAATGGTTATATTTTGGATATTTAGCAGCAATAAAAGATCAAAATGGTGCTGCAATGAGTTTAGGAAGAACTTCTCTTCTTCGTCTGCATACGAAAGCCTTTCCATTCATATCGTTGAACTGGGTACACTGTATTTTTCCTGTACGTTCCATCCACGCAAGTCCGCACGGCTGGTTTCCGTCTTGGGCGAATCCATCACCTCCGTGGAGGCGGAAGATTTAGCGCAAGATCTTAAATTGGCCGTCGAACGGCTCTATGCCACACATAAAGTCCCATCTTCTCTAATAGTTCGGAGTTCTCCGTCCGCAGAAGAGGATGTGCCCGCAAAGGTTGAGGTCACTTTATCGAAAACCGAGCATATGCGCTTGGATGCAAAGGACGCCGCCAATTCAAAATGGGACAAGCGCCGGCTTGCCGTGGAAATCGTAAAGGATGTTTCGATTGCCGCAGTTAGCGCCCTTATCGCTAAATTTCTTTGATGCGGCAAATCAGTCCCACCAGAAGCCCGATTTGGAGAAATTCCACGGCGATCAGAATCTTCAGTCTCACCAAGATCTCACCGACCGGATTACCTTCATCTCCCTGCCCGCTCGTGCGGCGACACGAGCGGGCATCCTTTTTCTCGTTCATGTCCTCACCTCCTTCCATCGCACCTGGCGAACAGGTCGTTGGGTGCCATGTCCGGAAAGAAATACGAATTGATTTTGCAAACTTCCGGCCATGTGAACTGTGCGTTGCCCGCAAGCTTGTTATAGAAGGCCCGCTCCGAAATGCCGAGCCTCTCTGCAATCACGGTCTTTTTAATTCCTCTCCGGGCAATCTCTCCCACTAACGTCGGATAAACAGAATTCAACGATCTCACCTCCAATAATTCCGTTTGCGGAACTCCACAGCGTTAGTATAATTCCGTAAAGTGCATTTGTCAATAGCGCATCAAGAAAATTTGTTCCGGAAACGGAATTTTTCACTTGACATACGGGGTAATGCCCTCTACAATCAAAATCAAGGAGGCGAAAAAATGGAACTTGGTGAATACATTGCGAAATATCGAAAAGAAGCAGGGGTCACATTAGATGATCTGGCCGCCCGCTCTGGCGTTCCGAAGGGAACAATAAATAAAATTATCGCTGGCACGACAAAATCGCCAACGCTCGAAACCGTCTGCTCCATTGCAAATGCCTTGGGGAAAACCATCAACGATTTTATGGACCCTCCCCAGGGCAGCAAAAAAACCGCCCCGCTCTATTCGAGCGAGGCGGCAAGGATGGCAAAGGACTATGACAGCCTGGACCACTGGGGCAAGGCTGCGGTGCGGTCGGTGGCGGATACCGAACTGGCCAGAATGCAGGACGAGGCCCGCTTCCTGGCGGAGACCTCGATGGAGCAGGAGCCGAAGGTCGTCAACCTCTTTACGGACCCCTCCGCCGCTGGCCCGGCCCTGGGCATCACCGGCCAGAGCTGTGAGCCGTACACCCTGACGCCGGATGACCCCCAGGGGGCCGCCTACGCCGTCCGGGTGCAGGGCGACAGCATGGAACCGGACTTCCCGGACGGCTCCATCGCCTTCGTCAACCACGACCAGATGCGGGACGGCGACATCGGCGTCTTCTGCGTGGATGGGGCCACGGTCATCAAGCAGTGGCACTATGACCCGGTGCTGGGCATCACCTATCTCTTTTCCCTGAACCGGAAGCGGAATGACTGCGACCTGGTGATCATGAATAGCAGCAATCGCTCCGTCGTGTGGCAGGGCCGGGTCCTGACCCGCCGCCGCTACGACCTGCCAGGGATGGTGTGAACCCTATGGAAGAGATCTATCGTCAACTGGCCGAGCTGGCCCGGCGCCACGGGGCCCAGCGGCTGGTGCTCTTCGGCTCCCGTGCCAGAGGGGACAACAAGGAGCGCAGTGACATTGACCTGGCCGTGTACGGGATGCCCCAGAAGGAGCGTGCCACCTTCTGGCTGGACGCCGAGGACCTTCCCACGCTGCTGAAGCTGGACATCGTGCATATACTCCCCGGCATGGACCCAAAATTCTTGAAAAACATCGAAAAGGATGGTGTGACGCTGTATGCTGCAGAAGATTGAAAACTATCAGAACGCTGTGAAGCGGCTGGAAGAGGCGATTGCCCGCTACCAGGCCGCTCCGGATGACACGCTTTACCGGGATGGCCTGATTCAGCGCTTTGAGTTCACCTTTGAGCTGGCCTGGAAGTCCCTCAAAGAGTACATGGAGGACCAAGGGGTGATGATGACCATCGTGTCCCCCCGCAGCGTCCTGAAGGAAGCCTACTCCATGGGTATCATCAATGGTCCCGAACTTTGGAATGAAGCGGTCGATTCCCGCAATTTGATGTCCCACATCTATGATGAATCCACCGCCGTTGCCATTGCCAACCGGATTTCCAAGGAGTTTATCATCCCCCTCACCGCTCTGGCGGATTTCTACCGCAATGAGCAGTCGTGACCAGGCTCTCTCCGAGCTGGAGCGTACCAGCGCTCTCCTGGAGGAGCTGTACCCCCAGTTCCAGTCCCTGGCCGCACGGGCGCTGACGGCATCCCCCACCGACCTTCCCCAGATTGAGGTCGAGGCCGCCCGGCTGATTGATACCATAAACCAGCAAGCCGCAGCGCTCCAAGCACTGCGAGAAAAATAAAAACCGTCCCGGTTTCCCGGAGCGGCCAATAGAGAGGAGATTTTCTTATGAGTCTGGA
>ERZ827168.1198-NODE-1198-length-37126-cov-7.903375_pt1 | contig 37126 bp, 31 predicted proteins | sample MGYA00519868_ERZ827168 | MGnify/ENA primary metagenome ERZ827168 (study PRJEB31778, sample SAMEA3449271) | human gut metagenome | biome: human gut; feature: human-associated habitat; material: faeces | place: United Kingdom | collected 2010/2012 ...
GGCCCAGAACGAAATTTCATAAACACGGTTATATTGAAGCCGCATTTCGTTTGTTGCCGCCACTGTGTTAAAATCCAAATAACCGTTATTGTCCGTGTTGCCGGTGTATGTAAGCTCCAAAGCGCCTTTGGAACGGTCTTGAATATCAGCTGGAACATCAGAGGTAATCAATGCTTTTGCATAGTTGCCCTCAAAGGTTACGCCGTGGGTTTCGCTGGCCCAGCCATTGTCTTCAAAAGACCCTCTCCAAAGCGCAGTGTCCTCTTCTGCCGGTTCTTCCGGTATAATAGAAGCCGGCCAAAGGCCAATGTTGTCGATGGCATATTCCATCCATAGGGCTGCCCGTGTGTCTGTTTCTGACACCGTTCCACACTGGGCCACAAATTCTGGAGTAAAATCTGACGTGCTGGTTAAGGCATGGGCATTTGCGCCCATACGGATAAACAGTTTTACGTTTACCGGCTCGTCTGATTTAACAAATTTTCCGCTAAATGAATTGGTTAAGGTTATCTTTTGATGAAAACTGCTCCAGTCACCAGAAACGGTTTTTCCGTCTTCCTCAAATTGGAACACGCTGCTGCCAGGAATGGAAAACAGCTGAAAGTCTGATGATGAAACTGAAAGCGGTTTGGTACAATCAGTATCTTCATACATATTAGTAGCGAACTTGATATCCTTAAACTCTTTATAAGCCAAGGAAGTCTTACCATATTCCTTTTCAAGATAAGCATCAACATCAGAATACCAAGCAAGAAATTCATATGAATTATATTGAACGTCATCCTCAATAAACTTGTTAATACCAAGAATTAAACTATCAATACTATTCATCTGTCTTCTTCTTTGTAGTTCTTCTTCTAGTTGTCTTTTTAGGCTTAGATTCAGATTCGAGCCCAGGTTCGTGCCCAGTTTTAGTATCCTTTGTTTCTTCAACAACTACAGGCTCTTCCTTAACTTCAGATTCGAGCCCAGTAGATTCTTCTTCTGATTCTCCCCTAACTTCAGTTTCCTTCTTAACTAAACGATTATCAACAACAACCAATTTACCATCAAGAACGTCCTTGATTTCTTCTGCAGTAATTGTTTCATTCGCAATAAGTGCATCAGCAATCTTAATCAAATCATCCTTGTGTTCATTAATGATTTGCTTAGCGTGTTCATGACAAGAATCAATAATCTTTCTAACTTCAATATCAATCTCATAAGCTACTTGGCTACTTGCATTAGCAGGAGAATTATAGTCTCTGCCAAGGAAAACAGTTGAATTACCACTGTTATACTGAACAGGACCTAAATCAGACATACCATATGTTGTAACCATATCCTTAGCGATACGAGTTGCTTGTTGGATATCATTTGAAGCACCAGTAGTAATATCTGAGAAGAAGATTTCTTCAGCAGCTCTACCACCCATATAAGAAGTAATTGTATCGACTAACTCCTTCTTGGAATTTAAAATCTTTTCTTTTCTAGGAGTAATCAAGTTATAACCACCAGCACTACCACGAGGAATAATAGTAACCTTTTGAACAATAGCACCATCAGGTAAGTTCAAACCAACAATGGCATGACCAGCCTCATGATATGCCACTAACTTCTTAGTGTGTTCATCATAAGTTCTGCTCTTCTTAGCAGGACCCATCATAACTCTATCGATTGCTTCATCAACTTCTTGAGTCTCAATTAAATTCTTATTTTCTCTTACTGTTAAAATAGCAGCTTCATTTAATACATTTTCTAGATCAGCACCAGAGAAACCAGGTGTACGTCTTGCGAGTGCTTCCAAGTCCACATCATCAGCAATCTTCTTATTACGAGCATGTACCTTTAAGATAGCCTCTCTACCCTTTAAATCAGGTAAGGAAACAGTAATTTGTCTATCAAAACGACCAGGTCTTAATAAAGCTGGATCTAGTACGTCAGGTCTATTTGTAGCCGCAATAACAACAACACCATTGTTGTCAGACATACCATCCATCTCAACCAACATTTGGTTAAGAGTTTGTTCTCTTTCATCATGGCCGCCACCCATACCGGCACCACGTTGTCTACCTACCGCATCAATTTCATCAATAAAAATCATACAAGGAGCTGTAGCCTTAGCTTGCTTAAACATATCTCTAACTCTACTAGCACCAACACCGACAAACATTTCAACGAAGTCAGAACCACTAATAGAATAGAAAGGAACATTAGCCTCACCTGCAACTGCCTTAGCCAACAAAGTCTTACCAGTACCAGGAGGACCAACAAGAAGAATACCCTTAGGAATACGAGCACCCATAGCCGCAAACTTCTTAGGAGTCTTTAAATACTCGATAATCTCAGCCATCTCTTCTTTTTCTTCATCACAGCCAGCAACATCCTTGAACTTAACCTTGATGTTATCTTCTTTTCTAGCTCTAGACTTAGAAAATTCAAACGCCTTATTGTTACCAGAAGCAGCACCCATCTTGGAAATCATTAACATGCCAAGTCCTGCAAACAATACAATAGGCAAAATAGAACCAAGTAAAGATAAGATAATGCTAGTCTCATTAGCATCCTCAACCTTAACACTTGCATTTGAATCCTTTAATTTAGAAATAAGCTCATCAGTAGTTGTCTCAGTCTTTGGAACATCACTTGTAAAACTTACTTCCTTGCCATCAACAGTATAAGTACCACTAACATTGATGATATTATCATCAACTAGTAAAGTAGCCTTACTAACGGTCTTAGTCTCTAATACTTTATTCAATTGTGAATAATCAATTCTTGTAACTGTACTTGAAGACATTGGATTTGTAAAAAACAAAGCCACCAAGAACGCAATCGCAATCAAATAAGGAATATAAGTACTAGGATTTGGTTTTTTATTTTTGTTATTTGGTTTAATCACACCATACCTCCATTTATTAAATAGCTTCTTCTTTAATTACACCAATATAAGGTAAATTACGATACTTTTGGTTATAGTCTAAACCATAACCAATCACAAACTCATCAGGAACTACAAAGCCAACATAATCAGCCTCGATAGCCTTCTCTCTTCTAGCAGGCTTATCCAACAAAGTAACAATCTTGATTTCCTTTGCACCCTTAGCCCTAAACATCTCTGTTACCTTCTCTAAAGTCTTACCAGTATCAACAATATCTTCAACGATTAAAACATCTCTATCAGTAACTGAACCTTCAATATCCTTAATAACTCTAACTTCAATAGAATTAGTACCAGAATAACTAGAAACATCCATGAAATCAATTTCACAATCGATATCAAGTTTTATAACAAGTCCCATCATAAATGGAACTGATCCCTTTAATAATCCTACAATAACAGGAACACTATTCTTTTCTTTATAATACTTGCTAATTTCATCAGCAAGTTCCTTTTCTCTCTTTGTGATTTCTTCACTAGAAACTAAAATCTTTTTTACGTCGTTATGCATATTTTTTTCACCTCGGTTAACTTTATAATTTTAACATATACATGTTAGCATTTTTTGAGTAATGATTGATATTACAGCCTATATTTGGCACAAAAATAGCAGTTCCAGCACTATTTACAACCACAGGCCACATCTTCCTCTGTCTATAAGATATCTTATTATCAATAAAGAAACGATTTAATTTCTTAGTACCATAACGTAACTCGATACTATCGCCCTCTTTATAATTTCTAATTGTTAAAGGAAAATCATCCTCACTTACATTAAAACTCTCAATTGTCTTACCACTCTTACATAGCTTAAAATACTTAGTCTTAAAATATTTTATATCCGATAGTTCATAAACATAATCAGTTTCCTTTTTATAAACCTCTACATAACCATATTCTAAGCACAAATATTTATCTTCAACAAGAACCTCAAAAGACTTAGCGGTACTCATTTGTCTTATTAATTCATTAGCCTGTTTTCTAGAAATAGAAACACCTAAGAATATTCTTAAAAGTCTTACCTTATCCTCAAACAATAGAAATTCATCAACAGGAATCCTACTTCTTTTATTTATAAAATCAACACATGATTTATTCAATATCTTATTTTCTTTATTCAATGAATTGATTTCTCTAACAACTAAATTCTTTTCTATCAAAGACATCTTCTCAATCACATCATGTCTTATTCTATTACGCTGGTAATCATCACTTAAGTTAGATTCATCAATGCCATATATAATTCCATGATTATCACAATAATCCTTCAAATCAATCTTTGTATACTTCAACAATGGTCTAACAATCTTAATCCCAAAGTTCTTCACACTTCTTTTCAAACCATAATAATAGACATGACTATTACGCTTCTTCTGCATCAAGTATGTCTCAATTAAATCATCTTTATGATGAGCCAACATTACACATTCAAGATCATACTTATCAATAATTTCTTTATAGAATTCATATCTAAAAATTCGAGCATTCTCTTGGAAATTACCACCCTCAACCTCTACATAATCCTTCTTGAAATAAGGAATATCATACTTCTTACAATAATCCTCTACAATCAATTCATCACGCAAAGCTGTGTCTCTATGATGATAATTAACATGAGCTACATATACTTCATATTTATCCTTCATCATATCCAAAAGAGCCATTGAATCTGGCCCTCCTGACACTCCAATAAGAACTCTTTTCCTCAAGCCTTCCATATAGGACATAATTATATACTATAGCTAAAATAAAGCACTCTATTTCACCTAAAATTCAGTTAATAAAAGCCCTAACCTTAACGATTAGAGCCTTCATAACAATAATTATTTAACACTTGTATTACTTACTTTGTATACACAAGCCTTCTTTGATTCAGACCAGATCCAGTTAGTTGAACCCATCTCCTCATAACAAGTAATAACACCATCAGTATTTAAGTCCTTAGGACCAGCCTTACTTGTATTACTTGCAGTAGGCTTAGCTGTAGGAGTTGGAGAAGGTGTTGGTGTAGCACCACCTGCTTGTCTATAACCAACTACAACATAAGTAGAGAATCTATCAGTCTTGAATGTTAAGATATTTCCTTCTAACTTAGCATCTAATAATGTAACCTCATCACCATGGAATCTAGCAACCTTAATTACCTTAGCATCCTTTAAAGCCTTAACATTTTCATCACTTAAAGCTAAAGTAATTGTAATTTCTTTATCCAACTTAGTGATATTAGTTTCAATACCATCATTCTTAATTGCAGTTAGTTTTAAATCCAAAGGAATCTTGTAAGAAACATCTTCCTTATTATTTTCAACTATAGCCTCAATCTTCTTGACTTCATTTGGAGTTAATTGTTTTTTAACATTAGCATTAATAGCAACACTTTGAACATCCTTGAATTCTTCAGTCTTCTTTACGATATCCAAATTATCTTGATTGCCTACAACAGTTGGTTCTTTAACTGTAGCTTGAGTAGCCTTAACAACAACTATTTCACCATTAGCATTTTCACTTAAACAATAACCGTTAGCTAAATAATGAGATAAATTGTCTAAAGCGCCAATAAATATACCACCTTTAATCTCAAAAGTACCATCAACTACCTTCAAACCTTCTGAACTATTAATGAATTTACCTCCATTAATTACGGTCTTACCTTCATAAGATACAATCCACGCTTCATCTGAATTATTAAATGTTCCATAGTTAATTGTTAAATCTTTATGATTATTAATGTATGATTGGAATTCTCCACCGTTAACAGTCAACACATCGCTATTACTAATACCACCATCAAATTTACTATTACCTTCAATGGTTAAATCGCCAGAATTAGAAATCATATTAGTGCGTTCTGATGGTTTGTTATCTCCCCACTTAAAACTAGGACCATTAATCACAAGTTTCCCCTGATTATACAAACACACATAAAATGACCCATAAGAAGGTGATTCGTTATCATATATAGTACCAGTACCTTTAATAGTTAAATCGCCTATGTTATAAATTGCAAATTTATCTACATTTTTAATAGAATGATTGCTAATATTTAATACAATTTTTTTACCATCAGGTACATAAATATCTTCCGCTGCGTCATTAACCAATACAATTTCATCACCATTTTGTGCAGAATCAATCGCTTCTTGAATTGAAACGTATTCTTTAGTACCATTCTTAGCTACAACTTCCCCTTCAGTTGGAACTAAATTTTCATTTTGTAAGAATACAGTCCAATCAGTTGTCCAAATTCCAACACCGCCAGCTACACCATAAGGCGCAAATACATCAATATTACTCCAACTTGTTTTTGTATCTGAACATGAAAATTTAATATCTGAAGACTTAATATCGTTTGCTCTATCGAATATATATCTATATGTAACTGCTAAACGATATTCTTTTCCTGTCTTGAAAACACTATCAGAAGTTTGGAAGTAATGTTTTTCATCATACTTATCATACCAGTTTAAATCATAACTAGACGGATCAACCACTTTACCATCCTCACCAAATAAAGAAAATTTAGATTTATCAACATTAGTAGTTTTGCCAGCAACAGGTTGTGGAACTTCTCCAACAAGTTTTAATGTTTTTTGTTGATTTGGTTGATATTTAATACCAGTAGTGATTTGTACCGGATCACATTCAAAAGGTTGTTTTTTATGTTCTTTGCCATCATAATAAATTAACACAAATTCATATTTTCCATCAGCAAAGCCTTTATCGACTAATGCTTGCTTACTAACCTTTAATGTGGTTTTGTCAACCATTTCTATGTACTTTTCTTCGTTAACTGTACCATCTTCATACTTATTTGTCTCATTCCATAAAGTTCCTTGCCATCCAAGACCAATCACAGTCATTTCTAGATAAGAACCAGTAACAGCATTACTTTCATATGTGCTCAATCTTCCGTTGTACAAGCTCTCAATTAAATCTTCAGAACCCTTAATAATTAAGTTACCAGCATCATCTTGATAAGCGCTTAACTTAACTTTATTGTATTTGATAGAAAAAGATCCATCTTCATTCTTGAAAAAAGCATAACCTTCTGGAATATATTTCTTTACACCATACATTCTGCCTTCTTCAGTAAAGAAAGTTCCGCCATTTAATACAAAACAATTATCGTTTTCTTTTGATCGATTAAAATCAAGTTTGCCATTACCAAATACGCCACCATTGATAGTCATAATAGAATTAGTTGCAGCAGATGTAATTATTGTTTCCACTTCATTTGAATCAGCAGTAAATTTTCCAGAATTGATTGTTGCCTTATATTCATTGATAACAATCCCTGTAAAGTCTTTATCGCTGTGCTTGCTTGCAATAAAATCAGGACCATCAATAACAACAGTAGCTCTGTTATATAAAACAAAGTTACCGCTTGTAGTATTCAATACCTTTCCTTCACCTTTAACAGTTAAAGTTCCAAGATTTTCGATTGTTGATGCATCATTATCATCGTTATCAATTGTCTTGCCATTTAAATTCAATACAACATTTGAAGTTTCTGATACTCTAACATGTTCCTTAGCATTTTGAAGTAACACTACCTCTTCACCATTTTTAGCCGCATCGATTGCTTCTTGTAATGTTGCATATTCTACATTGCCAATTTTAGCAACTTTAGTTTCTGCTTCTTGAACTTCTACAGGAGTCTCTTCTGATACTTCAGTTGCATCTTCCGCATTAATGCAAAAAGCACATGAAAAGACCATCAACAAGCATAACAAAGCAGTTGTAAGCTTCTTCATATTATTTTTCTTCCTCCCTATAATAATTTAGCTTGCTTATAAATTAATTTCCAAATCTACCCGAAATTTGTTTATAATCGCTTTCATGTTACCCTCACCCGTATGTTTTTGTCAATCAAAAAAGAAGCTTTTATGTAGTAAGCCAAAACTGTAAAACGACACAATAATTCACCCACAAAACGACACATTATTTTACCCATTTAATCGGTTAAAGATACTGCCCCAAATATTTGGATTCCCAATCCGAATATTAAGGGGAACAGTTATTAATGGAATAATTTTACTATTCATTGAACTTCAATGCGTTCTTATTAATATTTCTTGTTATAAAGAAAATGATTATCTAGCTCCAATTCATAATAGTTCTTAAACACTGAAACAGGAAAATTTCTAATATAGAAATCAACCATATCCTTAGTTATATTATGAGCTTTTATATAATCATACACTTTAGGTTTTGCATCCTTGAAATTACCATCGATATAGAAATCAATATTCTTCAATAAATCTAACAACTGTAAAACATAAACATTATTAGAATCAATTAATAAAGGACTATTTCTAAGCACGAATTGTCTATCGCTAATACTTATTTCTCTATATTTTGCTGAAGCATTATTACTTACAATTTCAATAATTCTTGGAACCTGCGTTGTTATTCCTAATTGATTCGCAAAAGTGTTACCGGAATAATAACCATTAACACTTTTTCCATTATCAACATATTTATATCTTGCAACAATATCGGCACTTAAACCTATATCAACATTTAATTTGTTTTTCTTTGGAATATAATAAACACCATTTTCATATTTATTGATATCGCCATTATTACATAAAGTATTTAATCTTTGTGTAAGAGCTGATTTAGAAAAATTATCAAATGATAAATCAGAAACAAATATTGGCTCTCCCTCTTTATAATTTTCCTTTAAATAATCAAGTAGCATTCTTTACCTCAACATAAACATTTTTAACTGTATTAGTTAAATTTGTTAAGATAATTATAATAAACGCATCACACAGTGTCAAAACTTTAACACCATTTACATTCTACATTTATAAACAAGAGTATTATTCCCAAATTATTCCCATCTTTATCAACATATGTGGAAAATTAAGAGTCAGATCTCTCTAACCTTTAAAGAAACTTATTCATCATTGTAGCAGTAAAACAACAAGTCTATTTATTTAAAAATATTTAAAATAGTATGGCAATTACTAATCATTGACAGTCAAAAGCGTCAATGCTATATTATCGTTAATAAGTCATATCGATATGACTATTTCAAATAAAGGAGGAAAATTCAATTAATCGTTTAAAGGACAAAGTCGCCATCGTTACTGGCTCTACTAGTGGCATTGGTATCGGTATTGCGCGATTATATGCAGCCGAAGGAGCAAAGGTTATTATTTGTGGCAGACGTAAGGAAAAAGGTGAAGCTGTTGTGGAACAGATTCGCAGTGCAGGCGGTGATGCAGCATACCATTTTCTTGACCTAACAGACTTTACAACAATTGAAAAACTAATTGATGACACTGCTAAAAACTATGGCAAAATTGACATACTAGTCAATAATGCAGCTAACGTTGGTCTACCAGATGGACGCGTAGACGAAATTACACTAGAAATGTGGGACGCTATCTTCAGCAGTGACCTACGAGGTGCATTTTATGCTATTAAATGCGTACTGCCTTATATGCAGAAAAACGGCGGAGGTTCCATTGTAAACATTGGTTCAACGGCAGCTTGCGGTGGTGATTTAGGTGCGACAGCCTACGCTTGTGCAAAAGCAGGTGTCGACATGTTAACATCTAGCGTTGCACTTCAATATGGCAAAGAAAACATTCGTTGTAACTGTGTACGCCCAGGCCTAATTGTTACACCACAGAATGATGCATTTGTATCAGAACAACTTCGTCAAATCTTTTTGAGCAATATTGAAGTTAACCGCTACGGTTGCCCAGAGGACATTGGTCATGCCTGTGTATTCTTAGGCTCAGATGAAAGTGCCTTTGTAACTGGACAGATTATCAACGTTGACGGTGGTATGAACTCTCACGCGCCTACAGTTGCACAGTTCCGTGCAGCAGACAGCCGTACATGGTAAACGATATAAAAGACTCAGAATTGGCTTTTCGTACTGGTGAACTTTTCAATAAGAAAATCACCGCAATATTTTTGGATTCTTTTAAAGGCAAGTATGGTCACACACAAGTGGAAGTACTTATTTATCTACATGACCATGGTGAAGCAAAAGCTACAGAACTATGTACAGCTATTGGTGTGCCAAAACAACATATTTCTAAAATTGTAAAAGGATTTTTAGAAGATGGGCTATTAGAAATCAATCAGTGTACAGAGGATTGTCGCATCGATATTCTTACATTATCAGTAAAGGGGGAAAACTTCTACAAAAGCACTACCAAATAAGCAACGACCATTTTGATAGACTTATGAAAAAGTTACCACCCACATTAGCGGAATTGTTGCGTCAATCGATGAAACAAATGTTAGAGATACTAAAAGAAATATAAACCAAACAAGGGAAGCGAGAATCAATTGTAGATTACCTCGCTTTTCTTGTTTTTACCGGCTTCTGTACGCACCAACACAACTTTTTTAATACTGTGCTAAGTCTTTAACCAAAAGGAATAGGCAAGGATTTATGCTAACGTAAGACTTTTTGGATTCTTCTAATTCTTAAACTAGAAAAACGGAAACTGATACTCAATAGTAGATTTATTAAGATGTTTTATTACAACATCAAAACTAAAAGCCAGATCTCTCTGACTTTCAATTAATTCATTTCTGTAATCGTAAACGATAAACCTAAATGCTTAAAGATATTTAAAAGAGTGCTTATATTAGGTGTTGTCTTACAAGACTCAATTCTTGCGATAGAAGATTGAGGAACACCACACTTACTCGCAAGATCTCTTTGAGACAAACCAAGTTCCTTTCTTCTATCAATAATAGTAGAAATAATATAAGCCAATTGCTCAGCTTCTTCTATATCACCAGAAGCATATTGGTCTATGTTTTTTACATAATTTTTATAATCATTCCACATTTTCATAACCAAATGATAGCATGTTCGCTATCAATTAGATAAGTAATAGCGCCAACCTATATACCCCAAAAGAAACTAACCAAGCTATTACACATTGATAAACCACAACATAAATAGGCCACTTAACACCTAATTCCCTCTTAATAGAAGCTATAGCTGCAACACATGGTGTATACAACAACGCAAAAGTTAATAAAGAATAAACAGATGCAGCACTTAAGATACTAGTAATATTATTACCAACTAAGATACCTAAAGTAGAAACCACACTCTCCTTGGCCATAAAACCAGTAATAAATGATGTACAAATACGCCAATCACCTAAGCCAATAGGCTTAAATAAAGGTACTAATCCGTTTGCCAACATAGCTAATAAAGAAGTTGAAGAATCACTAACTAGATTAAACTTCAAATCAAAGCTTTGTAAGAACCAAACAACAATAGTAGCCAACAAGATAATAGTAAAGGCTCTATCAATAAAGTCTTTAGCCTTCTCCCACAACAGTTGGCTAACATTCTTGAGTCCTGGTAAACGATAATTAGGAAGCTCCATCACAAACGGAACTGGTTCACCCTTAAACATCGTATTTCTATATAAAAGAGCCATCAAAATACCTATTAAAATACTAAAGAAATACAAGCCAGTCATAATAAGACCACCATGCCCCTTAAAGAAAATAGACACAAAGAAAGAATAAATAGGTAATTTAGCACTACAACTCATAAAAGGAGTAAGCAATATTGTCATCTTTCTATCTCTTTCACTAGTTAAAGTTCTAGTAGCCATAACAGCAGGAACTGTACAACCAAAACCTATCAACAAAGGAACAATACTCTTACCAGACAAGCCAATCTTTCTAAGTAACTTATCCATCACAAACGCAACTCTTGCGATATAACCACTATCTTCCATCATTGATAAGAAAAAGAACAAAGTTACAATAATCGGCAAGAAACTCAAAATAGAACCAACACCTTTAAAAATGCCATCAACCACTAGGCTCTTAACAGCTGCATTAACATTCATAGTTGTCAACAAATTGCTAACTAAAACTGTTAACTTATCAATACCCATTGCCAATAAATCCTGTAAGAAAGCACCAATCACATTAAAAGTTAAATAGAAAACAGCCAACATGATTAGAATGAAACAAGGAATAGCTGTATACTTACCAGTTAATACCCTATCTATCTTCTCACTTCTAATTCTTTCCTTACTCTCTTTAGGCTTACCAACAGTCTTCTCACATAATCTTTCAATAAATTCAAAACGCATATCAGCAATCGCAGCACTAGCATCAAGACCCCTCTCTTTTTCCATCTGCTTAATAATATGCTCAAGAGTTTCCAATTCATTTTGATCAAGCTTCAACTTATCAATCACAAGCTCATCCCCTTCGATTGCCTTAGTAGCCGCAAACCTAACTGGAATATCAGCCTTAAGCGCATGATCCTCTATTAAATGACAAACTCCATGAATACATCTGTGCAGTGCGCCACCATGATCATTCTCATCACAAAAATCAATTCGCTTAGGTAACTCTTGATACTTAGCCACATGCATCGCATGCTTAATAAGTTCATTAACACCCTCATTTTTCGCAGCTGAAACAGGAATAACTGGCACACCCAACATATTCTCCAAATCATTGACATTGACAAAACCATGATTACCCAACAATTCATCCATCATATTAAGGGCCACAACCATTGGTCTATCCATCTCAATTAGTTGCATAGTCAAATACAAGTTTCTCTCAATATTTGTCGCATCAACAATATTAATAATAGCCTTAGGCTTTTGTTCAAGCACAAAATTACGAGAAACAATCTCCTCATTACTAAAAGGAGACATCGAATAAATACCAGGCAAATCTGTAATAACCGTATTAGGATAACCCTTAATAGAACCATCCTTCCTATCAACAGTAACACCTGGGAAATTACCAACATGCTGATTCTCACCAGTTAAACAATTAAACAAAGTAGTCTTACCACAATTTTGATTACCAACAAGCGCAAAACTAATTAATTCATCATCAGGCAACTTCTTTAAATCATCCTCTTCATTATGATACTTACCCTCTTCACCTAAACCTGGATGATCACTATCCTTAACACGCTCAATGCTGACATGTTTTCTTGTTCTCTCTTTTATAGGCTCAACCTTAATCTTCTCACCTCCTTGAAGTCTTAAAGTCAACTCATAACCATGAATCTCTATTTCCATAGGATCACCCATTGGTGCCAACTTCTTAACCGTAAACTCAGCACCAGGGACAATACCCATATCTAAAAAATGCTGTCTAAGAGCACCACTACCCCCAACTTCAATAATTCTTGCACTACTTCCAATTTCAATCTGATCTAATGTTTTCATACTCAATAAATCTCCACTAATACAAGTTTAGTGCAATTTTTTCATAAAAAAAAGATACCAACATAAGTTAGTATCTAAATTTCTTAAACATTAAATTTGAAGAAGATTACATCGCCATCCTTAACGACATACTCCTTGCCCTCTTGGCGAATCTTACCAGCTTCCTTAAGCTTAACCTCTGACTTATACTCCATCATATCATCATAAGCATAAACCTCAGCCTTAATGAAACCTCTCTTGAAATCGGTATGAATAACACCGGCACAATCAGGAGCCTTCATCCCATCAGTAAAAGTCCACCCACGACATTCATCCTTACCAACAGTAAAGAAAGTCTTAAGACCCAAAGTCTTATAAGCCTTCAAAATCAACTCATCAAGACCTGAATGATTAATACCTAAATCTTGTAAGAAGGCCTCTTTCTCTTCCTTATCCAAATCACTCAATTCTTCTTCAATATGAGCACTAATCGCAACAACCTCACTATTTTCCTTAGCAGCATACTCACATAAAGCTACATAATGAGGATTAGTTGTTGGATCATTAATCTCTTCCTCTTTAATATTGCCGATATAAATAACAGGCTTAGCAGTCAAGAAACAGAATTGTTTCAAATAAGCCCACTCTTCATCATTAAACTCTAAAGAACGAACTAACTTTGATTGACCAAGCGCATCATGAACTCTCTTCAAGATATTGTACTCAAACATAGCCTCACTATCCTTAGTAGTCAAAGCCTTCTTCTCTACCTTAGAAATACGATTCTCGCAAGTAGCCATATCAGCCATAATTAATTCATAATTAATAATCTCAATATCGTCAACTGGATCCACACGATTATAAACATGTTGAATGTCATTATCTTCAAAACATCTAACAACATGACAAATCGCATCCACTTCTCTGATATTGGCTAAAAACTTATTACCAAGACCCTCACCAGTACTTGCACCCTTTACAAGACCAGCGATATCCGTGAATTCAAAAGTTGTGAAAATAGTCCTTTCTGGTTCAAAAATTTCAGCTAAATTAATAAGTCTTTGATCCTTAACCTCAACAACACCAACATTTGGCTCAATTGTTGCGAAAGGATAATTAGCCGCCTCAACCCTTGAATTCGTAATAGCATTAAATAAAGTTGACTTACCAACATTAGGTAGTCCAATAATTCCTGCAGTTAAACTCATAATACTAGTTTACAACAAATCAGATAGAAAGCCCACGACTTTAATTGTTTGATGGATGTTTTTTGTTTAAAAATTAGTGTTAGTTATATTAATAATTATCTATCAAATATAGTATAATATAGTCAAGGATAAATCTATGAATGAATACATAAATAAGAATGGAATAGTTTATACAAATCAGTTTCATATTATATTTTCTCCAAAGTACAAGAAACCCGTATTAACTGCTAATGTTGAAAAACGTCTTAAAGAAATATTATATGAAGAAGCAGATAAGATGGATGTTGAAATTAAAGCTTTAGAAATTATGCCAGACCATGTACATATGTTTATAGAGTTTGATCCTAGATTAATGCTTCATAAAGTTGTTAAGCAATTTAAAGGCAAAAGCTCTCATATATTAAGAGAAGAGTTTCCATTTCTAAAATCAAGTATGCCATCATTATGGACTAGAAGTTATCTATCTTGTTCTGTTGGTCATATTAGTGAAGATGTAATAAAAGAGTATATAGAAAGTCAACAAAGAAGAATTAGATAGTAAGGAGAATCGTTATGGCTAAAAGTAATACATCATCATATGTGGTTACATACGAATTAGCTTTTGATAATGATAATCCTTCTAGTGTTTTAGATAAATTAGAAAAGATAGCTAAGGCTATTTATAATGATTGTTTAAATGAATGTTTGAAACGGTATCATAAATTAATTCATGATAAAAAGTATCAAGAATTATTAAAAGAATATAAGACTTCTAATAATAAAAATGAATTGAATAAACAATTAAATGATATAGCTTTGAGTTATGGATACTCAGAGTATGATATGCATAAATATGTTAAAAAGCCTTATGAATACTTTAATAAGAAGTTAGGTTCTCAGGAATGTCAAAAAATAGCTACAAGAGCTTTTAAGGCAATCGAGAAATTAAGATATCATCAAGCTGATAAAGTTGCCTTTAAAAATAAATACGATAGCTTTTCAATAGAGGGAAAATCATCTACTTCTAAACTTCATTATTGTGATGATGTTTTAGCTATTAGTTATGGTAACTATAAGTTTAAACTAAAAATTAAAAGAAATGATATTTATGCTCAAACTGCATTACTAGATGAAGTTAAATACGTTAGAATTTATCCTCAACACATAAGAAACAAGAAGAGATGGTTTGTTCAATTAATATTTAAAGGAACACCACCAAGTAAGAATAGACAATATGGTGATAACTTTAAAGTACAAGGTATTGATATAGGTACAAGTACTATAGCTATTGTAAGTAATGAAAAAGCTAATTTAAAAGAACTAGCACCTAATTGTAAAGAGAATGAAAATAAGATTAAAGTCTATCAAAGAAAGTTAGACCGTTCTAGAAAAGCCACTAATCCTAATAACTATAATGAAGATGGAACTATAACTAAAGGTAGACATAATTGGTATAAATCTAAGAGTTATCTAAATACTCAATCAAAACTAAAAGATGAGTACCGCAAATTATCTGTTAAAAGAAAACAAGCTCATGAAATATTAGCTAATCAAATAATAGCCGAAAGTCTTGATATTCGTGTTGAGGAAATGAACTTTAAAGGTCTACAAAAACGAAGCAAGAAGACTACTGTTGATAAAAACGGTAAGATTAATTCTAAGAAAAGATATGGCAAAACAATAAAGAATAGAGCTCCAAGTATGTTTTTATCTATTCTTGATAGAAAGCTAAAATATTACAATCTAGAATTAAAGAAAATCAATACCTATAAAGTAAAAGCCAGTCAATATAATCCAATAGATAGAACATATAAAAAGAAACAATTAAAGGATAGATTAATTGAATTAAATGAGGGAATAATAGTTCAAAGAGATTTATTGAGTGCTTATATCATAGCTCATACAAATGATGATTTAGAAACAATAGATGAAGTAAGCTGTTATGATGATTTTAATACCTTTAAGAAGCTTCAAGACAATGAGATACAAAGATTAAAAGATAACAAGCAGCTTAGCTGGTATATACATTAAAAGTGTTAAAAAGCCGTCTGACTAAACGGCTTAATAGAATATTCAAAAGCATATAACGACAAATGTATTTATTAAATACAGGCGTTAGTTAATGATGTGCATCTTCTAGCAAGATAGGATATTCGATCTAGGTGAAATCGGCTAGTGATAATTCCTAGTAGAATTACAGAAACCGATGTAGGCTAGAGCCCCGTGACTTTAGTCATTGGGAGTAGTCAGACCACAAACATGAATAAAAACAAAGGAACACTAATTAAACCTAAGATATTAGAAATCAAAGCCATACTAGCACCAAGAGTTGTATCCTTGCCAAAAGCACTAGGTACAACAATTGTATTCAAACCAAGAGGCATTGCACAAATAAATACTAATAATGTAATAATTTCTTGTCTTAAGCCAATAAACTTAACAACGCTCAATAACACCAAAGGCAATAAGATACATCTAACTAAAGTTAATAAATAAACTCTCTTATTCTTCAATAGACTCTTAATATCATAACCACCAATTACTAAACCTGTAAGAATCATCGCCAAAGGTGAGAAACAATTAGCTAAACTTGAAATACTTTGTTTAATAAAGATTGGAAGTTCGATTCCAGTTAAACCAATGACAATACCAATAATCATAGAAATCATAATTGGATTCAATAACTTCTTAAAACTAAAGCTTTCACCAGACAACCACATATAGCCAATAGAGAAAGCCAAAACATTAAGAGGCATAGAGAAAATTAAATATTTATATAACATCTCAGCACCAAACAAAGAAGCCACCAATGAATTTCCCATGAAAGAGAAATTAACAACAGACAAAGAATACACAAAAATACCCTTTTCATCTGCAGTAGGCTTAAAAATAGGCGCAAGAATATAAGCCAATAATACTTGTAATAAGACAAAACCAAGTCCATAGAACAATAATTCTGCATTATTCTTCAAACTATCAAAAGTACAGTTTGTATAAAATGACTGCATCAATAGACAAGGAATTAAAATTAAATTTTCTAATTTAGAAATAACACTCTCACAATTGTTGCCCAAAAGATTCTTTTTCTTTAAGAAAAAACCAACCAATATACAACAAAATAAAAAAAGCATTTGATTTAAAGTTGCACTAAACATAAAAATCCTCCCAAAACATTCTACAATAGAAATATGAGAATTAAACAAACAAAGGAAATTAGAAGCTACCTAAAACGCTTACAAACAAACATTGACGCAAATTACCAAAACGATTACCTAGATGGATACGTAGAACCAAATGTAGAAAAAGAAGCTATTAAAGAAATAATAGCCAGTGGGGAACAAGATAAAATTGATTCTTTATTTATAAATAAGGAAGAATATATCAATAATCCCTACCTTAAAAACATTGACTTTAAAAACTGTAACCAAAAAGGCTTCAGCTATGAAACAGTAACTATAGAAAAAGGCTATTTATTTAATATTGATGAAATCCAAGATGATAAAGATAAAGAACTAAAAGACTATATGACCCTAAGAGCCTATAGGGATAATGTAGAAATACCCTTTCTTAAACAAAAAGACAAAGAATGGATGATGGCATCAATATCAGAATTTAGAACCAATGACCCCTATGCCAAGATGGCACATGGTAAGGTTTTAACCTTTGGACTAGGCATTGGTTATTTTGTTTATATGGCACTGCTTAATGAAAAAGTAGAATCAATTACCGTAATCGAAAGAGAAAAAGAAGTAATTGAACTATTTGACTTAATCAAAGACAAATTTCCAAACAAGCCAATCAAAATAATCAACGGTGACGCCTTTGACTACTTCAGAGAAGACTTCATTAAACAATTTGATTTCACCTATGTAGACATCTACCAAAACAATGAAGACGGTAGAGAAATAATTACTAAACTACTTGAACAATACTTACCAGACTTTGATACTTGTAAGTTCTGGATTGAAAATTCTTGTTTATCAATTATTAAAACTTATATTTATCTTTACTATAAGGAAACTTACCAAAACACTACTATTAAACTAAACAAGGAATATCTTCCTTTAATGAACAAAGTAAGAAAATACTTTGACAATATTGATAAAGAAATAGACGATGTCAACACATTAAAAGAAATGATGTACGACAAACAAATCATAAGAGAGATATTACATACATGCTGTTAATTACTAGGCTCACCCTAATGTCCTAGCTGTTTAACAAGAATTTGATTATCTTATGAAATGACAAAAGACGGTTACCCGTCTTTTGTGCTTTATGAATAGATAGTTTTATTAGAACTTAAATAAATTTACAACTCTTTGCCAGAAAGTAGTCTTCTCAGCTACAACAGTTTCATCATTTGCTGTCTTAGCCTTCTTAGGAGTCTCTACTTTGAACACAAACTTAATTGATCCTTCAGCGTCATCGCTAATGCCAGAATAATTATTATAATTATTCTTATCATTAGGCATTGTCTCTAACAAGTCATAAGCATTTTCAAGAGATGTGATTCTAGAACTTTCAGTCAACTTAGAAATGCCCTCATCATTATACTTAATCATGCCTTCTTTTAATGACTTAGCACCATCAGCCAACTTATTAGAACCTTCCTTTAGATCATTAACACCACTATTTAAAGTATCAACACCATCTTTTAAAGTCTTAGTACCGTCATTTAATTTTAAAGCACCCTCAGCTAAAGCTTTAGCACCAACACATGCGCTATTAACACCATCTGTATAAGTCTTAACACCTTGTACTAACGCATTAATTTGATTTAATTGAGTTAATACTGGAGTCAAAACAGCATCAGTCTTCTTTGAAACAACTTCACTAAGTGTAGCCTTAACCAACTTTTGGCCATCCTCACTATTCGCCTTAGCGATAATTGTTTGTACATTACTTAAGAAAGCTAAGTCATTACTATTTTCACTAAAGAAAGCAGTAGGTGTATCCTTTGTTGCATCATATCCTTCATGACTTGTAACACCATAGTTAAATACAAGTGGAGAACTAGCTTCATCAACACCACTACTTACTAAAGTATTGATGATAGCCTCATATACACTTGCATTATCAGTTGCCATTACAGTAGATGCATATACGCCCTTTAACACTCTAACTACAGCTTCATCATTTCTAGGATCACTAGCACCACTTGGCATACTTCCACCCATTACATTAGTAGCTGCATTAGTAATATTGGCAGCACCTAATACATCCTCACTAACTGGATTTTCACATGCATAAGCTAAGATAATTCCAGCCTTAGTCTCATCAACACCAGTTGCACCAGCAACCTTAGCCACAACACCAGCATAAACAGTATCTAAACCTTCGCAACTTGGACTATTTGCCATTTGCGTCTTAATTGCAATCAATACTTGTTGTACCCTAGCATCTTCTAAACCAATCGTATTGGCGTCTATAAAAGCACTAGAATTCTTAATTGTATTAGCCTTAACTAAAGTAGCACCAGCACTCGCAATCTTATCCTCAAAAGCCTTATCACTAGTATCAGTTGCTGCCATATAAATCAAGATATTAGCAGTAGTCTCATCAACATTAGCGCTTGCCATGATAGTCTTCTTAGCACTTTCGATTTGTGCATCACTAACATTTAAATACTCTGCAAACTTATCGCTGTAATTATCCCAATTTACTTCGCCTAAACCTTGAGCAACTAAACCTTGATTAACAGTACTTAAGATACCATCAGCTACTTGCTTAACACCATCAGCGATAGCGCTACTATTACTAGATAAAGTATTTAAACCAGCATATAAAGTGCTTGCGCCATTTGATAAATCAGTTGCACCCTTATATAAATCATTAGCGCCATCACTTAATTTCTTAGCACCATCCTTTAAAGTACCAACACCATCATTCAATTTAACAGTACCATCATATAAACTATCACTGCCATCGATTAATTCGTTCGTTGCTTCCTTAAGATCATCTAACTTATCAAAGATTGAACTAACACCATCTACATCACTAAATTCATCCTTAATGGCATCAGAACTTGTAGCTGCAGCCATCATAATAGTTGGAGAAACATAATCAGTCACATCAGCCTCAATAGTAATATCATCAATTAAGAAATCATCTAATTTATGAATTAAATCAGCATCCAAAACTTGAGTTAAACCATTTCTTAGCCCTGGCACCATAACACCAACTACCACACTATGAGAAGAATCAGAAGTAACAGTGCCATTATCGACAGTCACATTCTTAAATGAATCTTCATCAAACATCGCAGTCAAAACAGTCACAAAAGGTGTAGCTAGATTATAAGTTCTTCCCTTTACATAATAAGATTGCTTAGAACTATTATTAACCTTAATAGAAATAGTCAAATGGCCACTCTTACCAAGCAAATCCTCAGCCTTATATTCACTACCATCTAACTTATAAGTAATCTTAAAAGTTAAAGGTAATTCTTCCTTAGAAGTACCCTGATAATAAATATCCTTTTCATCACTATTCCAAACATAACCATTAGAATTACTAACAACAGAATCATTTGACTTAAGATTAACCACATCCTTTAGATTAGACTTATCTTGGTAATCCTTAAAACCACCCTCACTATGTAAATTATCAGAAACAGTAATCGACTTAATAGATCCATCTGTATTTAATACAGTATATACACTCTCTTTTTTCTCAACTTCATCTTGTGCACTTACTGGAAGCATCATATTTGAAACCATAAGACAAGATAAAGCTGCACATAAGATTTTAGAATTTTTCTTCATTTAAACGCTCTCCTTTTTAGTTTTATGCCATCCCTTTGTCGTATGGCTTATAACACCCTCGAATACAATTAAGAAACAAGGCAACACAAATATAATCACCAACATAGAATACAAAGCACCTCTTGCGATCAATAAACAAATACTTTGTAAAAGTTCCATCTTAGAAATGAAAGACACACCAACAGTAGCTCCAAAGAAAGTTAAACCTGAAGTCAAAATAGATTGAGAACAGTTGTAAACTGCAATCTGAGCTGCCTCATACTTGTTATGTCCATTCACCATTTCTTCCTTAAAACGTGTAGTCATAAGTATCGCATAGTCAACTGTCGCACCAAGCTGAATAGTACCGATGACAATACTTGCGATAAACGGAAGACTTGTACCAGTGAAATAAGAAGTACCAATATTGATGATGATTGCAGATTCAATAGCCGCAACAAGTAATATAGGCAAAGTAAACGACTTAAGACTTATTGCGATAATAATGAATACAAACGCAATAGAAATCCAGTTAACATTATTGAAATCGACATTGGCAATCTCAATCAAATCCTTAGTCATCGGTGCTTCACCTGTAACCACACCACTTGGATCATATTTCTTCACAATACTATTTAAAGTATCAATCTGTTCATTAATTTCATCAGTACCCGCATTAAGAGTTGAATTAATCATAATAAGTTCATGACCATTTGACACAAAAGTATCCATCAAGACATCTGGTAAAGTACTACTTGGAATAGCACCACCAATAAACTTTTCAACTGCTAAACAAGAAGTGATGCCATCCAAGTTCTCTATTTCCTTAGTCATCTTCTTAACATCATCAGACTTTAGATTTTCATCTACGATGACAAAATAACTTGAATTCATATTGAAATCTTCCTTAAGCTTTTCATTACCAACCTTACCAGTCATATCATCAGGAAGTGAATCGGTTAAAGTATAGTATTGATCAACCTTAGGATAAGCTAACGCAAACAAGGCAAACACTACAAAGAAAACTACCATAACTGTCTTATACTTCTTTGTCACAAAATAAGATGCCTTCTCAAGTTTTGGAATAATTGGCTTATGTTCCCACTTCCAAATCTTGTCTCTAAACGCAAGAATCAAAGCTGGAAGAATCGTAATCGTACTAAGTACACCAAGAATTACACCCTTCGCCATAACTAGACCAATATCTCTACCTAATGTTAAACGCATGAAACATAGGGCAATAAAACCAGCAACAGTAGTCAAACTTGATGCTGATATTGAAGTACCAGTATTCACAATCGCATTCTCCATCGCATCAAAGTCATTATCAACAAGCTTTCTCTCTTCTCTCCATCTATTAACCAAGAAAATTGAATAGTCAAGAGTTACTCCAAGCTGTAATACTGTAGCCAAAGCCTCAGTAATATAAGAAATTTGCCCAAAGATAATATTAGTGCCAAAGTTATATAGAATTGGGAACACTAGGCCTATCATAAATAAGAACGGTAGAATATTTGACTTTAAACCAAGCCATAAGACCACAATACAAGCAGCCACCGCAATTAGAATATATATAGGTAACTCTTGATCGACCAAAGCCTTAGTATCTTGCAAAATAATCGACATACCACCAATATAGGCTTCATTTTGGCAAATAGTCTTAATCTTGGCAATCGCATTCATCGTAGGCTTAGATGCCGCTGTATCATCAAACCTAACAATCATCATCGTCGCATCTTTTTCAGAATTGAACATAAAATCATAAATATCATCAGGTAAGATATCCTTAGATACACTTACATCTAATACATCAGATAACCAGAATACTTCATTTACGCCCTCAACATTTTCGATTCTCTCTTTTAAATCTAACAAGTTGGAAGTGGGCATGTTTTCAACCGTAATCATGGCACTAGAAGCTAGATTGAAATCATTCTCTAGATATTGTTCACCAACCATAGAATCAAGTTCACTTGGCAAATAGGTCAAGATATCATAGTTGATTCTTGTTGAAACAGCACCTATTGCTGAAGGTATCAACAATAAAATAGAAACGATGATAATCTGCTTATAAAACTTAACCACATAATGAGCAAATTTCTTCATTAAAACCTCCACAATATAAATGACCAATGGTCATTTCATACATAATTATACATACCCATAAGCTAAAGTCAACATAAAAATGACCAAAAGTCATTTATTTATTCTTTTCTCTTCCCAAAAGATTAATAAAGTGTAAAATATAGGCATGGCAGGAATTATTGCGACAAAAAAAGAAGAAAAAAGAAAAAGACTACTAGATGCAGCCTATGAACTATTCACTAAAAACGGTGTATCCAATACAACTATTGCCCAAATATGTGAAAAAGCCAATATAGCCAAAGGTACCTTCTACTTGTACTTCACTGACAAAGAAGACATTTTAAGAGCACTACTTAAAAAGTTCTCATATATGATATTAGATGACTTCTATAAGAAGATTAAAGACACAGACACTGACTTTGTAAGTAAAGTAATTGAAATGGCGGACTTCTTGTTAGAATTCTTCAAAAAAGATCATGATACTCTATTGGTAATTAAAAAAGACTTCATCTGGCCAATCAGTGAAGAAGAATTCAGCACTACTGATGAAGAACCAATGAAGACCATTAGAGAAGATATTAAAGAATATGCTGAAGAGTTAAATATCAGCGAACATCAAATACTAGTACGTATCTATTCACTACTATCAATGTTATGTTCCATCAGTTACTCATCTATTATTGATGGTTTCCCTGGTGATATTGATTCTTTAAAACCAGAACTATTCGAAATGATAAGAAAGGTGTTGAGTTAATCAACACCTTTAATCATTTTTAGAAACTTTGTACTATTTAATTGTTCATTAGTAAGATACTTACCATCACAAAACAAGGCATAAGTTGTAACTGGAGTAGGTACGCTTTGAGCTTGTTCCTTGGTTGTAATATGAATAGCCTTAAAAGCTACATTATGTTCTTTGGCAATATCCACTAACATCGGTACATACTTAGCATTAAAGGGACATTGACTTGTGTAATATAAGACATAGCCTTTTTCATCAACATAAGGATGCTTAGCACATTCTTTAAACCTCGGCTTATCATTTATATCATCAAAAGGTAGATACCAAAGCTCAATACCATTATCAGCCTCATCACAAGGCATAAAACCCTTATGTTTTAAAAATTTAGGATCAGACAAGAAAGGTTTCTTCTTTGATGCACAAAGAATACACAAACCCTTCTTGCCCTTCTCTTTACTATCATTTATACAATATTCTAATAATTCACTAGAATAACCATGTCCCTTAAAAGAACCTGCTACCCATAGACAATCAATATACATATAGCCATCCCCGTCAATGGGATTCCATGCATTCTCAGCTGGTAAATATTCAATAAAGCATTTACCTCTTTCAACACTCTTAAGAAAAACCAAGCCATCATCAAACCTATCTCTTAACCAATCTTTCTTAGATATTACCTGCACATCCTTATTACTAGAAATAGCACAACAGATATGTTCCTTATCAATATTCTCTTTTGTTACCCTTATATATTCCATATTATTCCTCATTAGGTTATTTTACATTTTTCTCAAAAACAAAAAGGCACAAAGGCCTTATAAGTTCTTAACTGAATAAGTTATATAACCATCAATCAAATCAGCGATACTATTAACAAATTTATCTGTATCATCATTCATATCATTCCAGACAAATTTTAAGAAAGCGCCAGTTAAACCAAACAAGATAAAATCAGTAATTTCATTTTTCTTCTCTTCAGAAATATTTTTACCATTTAAAGAAGTATCAAAATATTCAGCGATAACATCCTTCTCATACCTAAAAATCATACGCTCTAAATAATTACGAGATAAAGAATTATAGATATGATAGAACCTCTTCTTATGACTCTGGCATGAATCAGCCATACCCTTCAAAGACTTCTTCCAATCATGCAAATCAGTCCACTCTTCCCTTTTAATCGCAAACCACTTCTCGAGAAGATCATAAATATCCTCATAGTGATAGTAGAATGTATTAGGAGAGATCTCACATCTTTTTGCCAAAGAAGAAACCGTAATCTTCTCAAAAGGCATCTCATCTAACATTTCTTCAAAAGTTTCTATAATTGCTTTATTTGTACGTATTGCCATAAAACTATTTTAACTTAAATAATAGAAATTACGCAAATTTAAGCACATTTCAAAATTTAAACTAAATTGCCATATTTCAAAGAATAATCTCTATATAACGCATCATACCCTTCATCATCAGAAGCATGTCTTTTAGTCTTATGGAAATAACGATTATCATAATTTAAATCATCAATGATTTCAGTCGCAATATTATTACAATGATCACCAACTCTCTCTAAATTAGTTAATAAGTCCGACCAAATAAAACCAGCCTCAATTGAACATTGTCTTCTTTTAACCCTATCAATATGATTGGCTCTAAGCTTGGCCTTAAGCTCATCAATAACCTCTTCAAGCGGTGGTACCTTTAGTGCAATAGATAAATCATCCTTTTCAAATGCCAATAAAGAAAGATCAACACACTCTTTAACCGCATTAAGCATACTATCCATTTCCTTAATCGCATCCTCACTCAAAGACAAATTCTTATCCCTAAGTTCCCTACTAGCTTGACCAATATTAATCGCATGATCAGCAATTCTTTCTAAGTCACCAATAATCTTCAGCATCTTAGAAACTTCCTTACTCTCGCTTTCACTTAAAGTATTCTTAGAACTTAAATCTACCAAATAAGTACCAATCTTATCCTCATATCTATCATTCTTGTCTTCTTGTTTAAGAATATCCTCATATAACTTATCAGAATAATTATTAACTGACTTTAAAGCCATTGTGATAGCCTTTCTTGAAGTATCAGCCATATCACTTAAACTAGACTTAGCTTGTGCTAAAGCTAGGGTTGGCGTAACAAACAAACGAGTATCAAGCTCATCATATTTTTCTTTTATCTTATCATCAGGAATAATTCTTAACGCTAATTTTTCAAGTAAAGCTGACATTGGAAGCAGAATCATTACACATAAAACATTAAAGATAGAATGAGTTAGGGCAATTCCAAACATTGAAGCCTGTTCACTTAATAAAGGAATATAGACAAAAGTCTTAATAATACAGAATAAAGTTAGAATCACTACTGTACCAATCGTATTAAACAATAAATGCACAACTGCCGCTCTTCTAGCATTCTTATTAGTACCAATGGAAGATAATAAACAAGTAACACAAGTACCAATATTTTGTCCCATGATAATAGGAACCGCAGCCCCATAAGTTACTTGCCCTGTACTTGATAAGGCTTGCAAGATACCAACTGAAGCCGAACTTGATTGGATAATAGCCGTTAATAAAGCACCAACAAGAACACCCAATAATGGGTTAGTAAACAAAATAAACAAATTAGAGAAACCAGGAACATTCGCAAGACCCGATACGGCATTAGACATGGTATCCATGCCAAACATCAATGTCGCAAAGCCTAATAATATTGAACCAATATCCTTCTTAGAATCATCCTTAAGAAACATATAGAAGATAATTCCCACTAGTGCCAGGATTGGCGTGAAAGATGTAGGCTTTAATAAAGTAATTAAGATACTACTACCATCAATATCACCTAGAGACAAAATCCAAGAAGTAATCGTAGTACCAATATTAGCGCCCATAATGACATTGATTGCCTGCCTTAGAGTCATTAAACCTGAATTCACAAAACCAACAACCATAACAGTAGTTGCACTAGAAGATTGAATAACAGCCGTTATCACAAGGCCAGTTAAAAAGCCCTTAAACTTACTATTAGTCATCTTCGCAAGTAAATCCTTAAGCTTATTACCTGCCTTTCTTTCAAGTGCCTGACCCATAATGTTCATTCCAAACAAGAATAAACTAAGGCCTCCTATTAAAGTTAATACATCAAATAAATCCATAATAAAATCCCTTTCCATATTCACTTTAACAAAGCCTTGTTAAAGATATAAAAAGGGAATGTAAAGTAAATGTAAAATTAAAGTTTAGGTAAAACGATTGTAAATTCACTACCCTTGTTTAACTCAGACTTAACCGAAATATCACCACCTAGAGTCATCACTGCATGCTTAACAATAGATAAACCAAGGCCTGTACCACCAACTTCTTTAGAATGAGACTTATCTACACGATAGAATCGCTCAAATATTCTATCTATCGATTCTTCAGGAATGCCTATGCCATTATCCTTAACCTTGATGATGCCTTCATTAGATACACTAACATCAACATAACCACCTGGACGATTATATTTAATCGCATTATCAACCAAGTTATAGATAACCATATATAGAAGTCTAGATGAAGAATTAGTAATAAAATGATCACCTTTTAAGCTTAAATTTACATTACAATTCTTGGCTACAAGAGCTAAATCATTATTTACACTTTCACATAACTTATAAACATCAACATCCTTATAATCAACACTATCATTATTATCTTCATCCAGGAAAGACAACTTAATAATGTCATCAATAAGAGTCATTAAACGCTTAGATTCACTATAAATTTGATTAGAAAACTTCGTAATATCTTCTTTCTTAACTAAACCATTACTCAATAATTCAGCACAACCCGAAATATTTTGAAGTGGTGTCTTTAATTCATGAGAAACATTGGCTGTAAATTCTTTACGCATTTGTTCAGCCTTTTCTTTCTCTGAAATATCAATAATTAACAAGGCAATACCATTAACCTTTTCCTTAGACACAATGGGACTGGCATAGAATTCATAATCATTATCCTTAATAGGAACTACCATCTCAGTCTTATTACCAGCTGATGCCTTATTCAACAATTCTTGAACTTCAATCGAATTATTAAACAACAATAAGTCCTTACCTACCGCATATGATGAAATGTTTAATAACTTACACGCAAAATCATTAATTGAAAGAATAACACCATCTTTATTCAATAGTACCAAACCTTCATTTAAATTCTCGGTTGCCGTAATAAATTCATTACGCTTCTGTTTAAGCTCCTCTTCCTTATTATGAATCTGCTTCTGTTGATAAGTAAGTCTATTCATAAGAGGCTCTAATTCCTCATAAGTCTCACAAGTCTCTGGATGATCTAAATCAATCTCATTTAAAGGTTCTACTACCCTATTAGAAATTCTATAAGCTAAATAGAAAGATAAAATAATCATAATCAAAATCACAATTAATAATGGTTGAATCATACTGATCGCAATGGCCCAAATAGATGATTGAGACAAAGATGTTCTAATAATTGAACCATCATTTAATAAACGAGCACTATATAAAGACTTATATAACATTGTATTTGAATAACGGATACTTGTGCCCTCACCCTTTTCAATAGCCTGTTTAACTTCTTCTCTTTCTAGGTGATTTTCAAGCTTGCCTGCATCAACCTCATTATCAAACAAGACTTTACCATCCTTGGAAATCCAAGTAATACGACATTCAGTCTTATCCAAATTATCTAAATAATCCAAGCCATCTCTTTCAACGGCAGTAGATGCAAAAGTAGTGTCTAATTGTAATTGTCTTAATTGAACACTTGTAAAATATTCATATAAAACGTTCATTATCAATAATAATGAACAAACTAAAGTAATTATCCCAACTAGACAAGTTGACTTAAATATCTTTTTCTTCATAAATTGCCTCCATCTTGTAACCAACACCCCTTAATGTCTTGATACAAGAACCACAGTTACCTAACTTATTACGTAGCGTTCCTACATGAACATCAATGGTTCTGCTCTCTCCTACAAAATTGCTATCCCAAATAGAAGCTAATAAATGTTCTCTTGTAAAGACAATGCCAATATTGTTCATAAACAACAATAATAATTCATATTCCTTAAGCGTTAATTCAATCTCTTTACCATCCACAGTCACTATATGCTTAATATTGTTTAAATAAATAGGACCATTTCTTAATTCTTGTTTCTTATTAGTCACTTCACTTCTTCTTAAAACAGCCTTAATACGTGATACCATCTCCATCATGCCAAAGGGCTTTGCCAAATAGTCATCAGCACCCAAGTCTAATCCAATAACCTTATCATATTCTTCACCCTTAGCGCTAGCCATAATTATTGGGATATCGTGGTATCTTTCGTCATTTTTAAGACGCTTTAAAATAGAGATACCATCTTCATTAGGAAGCATAATATCTAGGGTTATTAAACAAGGCTTCTCACTTTTTAAAGCCTCATCTAATTCTTTGCCATCTTTTAAACCCAAAGCCTCATAACCAGAAGCATTTAGGGTATAGGTCATTAATTCTCTTATTCCACGATCATCTTCTACACAAAAAATCATCATCTTACACTTCCTCTTTACAATTTAATGTTACCTAACAAATGTTATCCTTACCACAAGCAATTGTAAAATCTGTGTAAAATAATTAAATATGCTTACCAGTTAAATAAAAGACGGTCCACTTGGCAATATTCGCGCAATGATCACCAATCTTCTCAAAATACTTAGCACACATCAAGATATCAATGACATATTCTCCATCATTTTTATCATTATGAATAATATCGATTAATTGTTTTTTTACAATATTGAAATTATTATCAACCTTATCATCCATACTAATAACACTATTAGCTAGCTTTAAATCCTTGTTCACAAAAGAATTTACACCATCACTTAACATCTTTACACAAAGATCAGCCATTTCTTTTACATTATCATTCTTACTAACACAAGTCTTATTAGTAATCGCTAAAATCTCAGAAATGTTTTCAGCCTGATCACCAATTCTTTGAAGGTCATTAATCATTTTTAAGATAGAACTGATTTGTCTTAAGTCACCGGCAACTGGTTGTTGAAGAAGTAGTAACTTCATGCATTCAGATTCAATGAAACGCTGTTTACGATCAATCTTTTGATAGTAAGTCTTCACATCATCTAATTCTTCTTGACTATAAGAACCAATATTGTTGTTGACTTTTTGAATCATCGATTCGGCAATACTTGCCATATCAACTAGTTCATAATTTAATTGTTTTAATTCATTATCAAAATATTCACGCATATCATCCAAACCTTCCTGTAATATAATCTTCAGTCTTCTTATTCTTAGGCATTGAGAATATCTTTTGAGTATCATTATATTCAATCAAATCACCAAGTAAGAAAAAGGCCGTCTTATCAGAAATACGTAACGCTTGTTGCATATTATGGGTAACAATAACGATTGTATAGTCTTTCTTAAGTTCCAACGCTAATTCTTCAATCTTACCTGTAGAAATAGGATCTAGGGCACTGGTTGGCTCATCCATTAGTAGAACCTTAGGCTTAACAGCTAGAGCTCTAGCGATACATAGACGTTGTTGTTGACCACCAGATAAAGATAAGGCACTCTTTTTTAAATTATCTTTAACTTCATCATAGATAGCTGCATTCTTTAAAGACTCCTCAACAATCTTATCTAATTTCTCCTTATTATGAATGCCATGAGTCCTAGGACCATAGGCAACATTATCATAGATGCTCATCGGAAAGGGATTAGGCTTTTGAAAGACCATGCCCACTTCTTTTCTTAAATTATAAATATCTACATTCTTATCATAGATATTCTTGTCGTTATATATAACCTCACCTTCAATTTTTACATTGGGGATAAGGTCGTTCATTCTATTTAAAGTTCTAAGGAAAGTAGACTTACCACAACCTGAAGGTCCAATAAAGGCAGTAATAGAATTTCTTTCAATGTCCATGCTGATACCATTTAGAGCCTTGTGGTCACCATAATATAAGTCTAGATTCTTTACAGTGATTATCTTTTCATTATCCATTTATACTTTTCCTTTTTAGTCAACTACCCGTGGTTAAAACCACAGGCTTGTAGGCTCTTTATAAGAGAACTACAACTTACCTAAATACAGTTTTACTTGCTTATAATATTTATAAGTAGAGGTTTACCAATTAATAGGCGGTTATCGTAGTGAGTTGCCATACTACGAATTAATACTTTACTTAGACAAGGGATAGACCCTTGTTTTTAATATTTATAGCAGCATTAATATCTCTAATATGATGTGTGCCACAATTTGGGCAAATCCATTCTTCAACACCTAAGACAATCTTTTCGTTAGAGATAGTGCCACAAGTAGAACACATCTGTGTTGTATTTTTAGGATTAACTAGAATAAGATTTTTATTACTCTTTTGCGCTATCCAACTTAATGTTGTTAAGAAACTTCTCCAACCACTATCACTTATAGCTTTAGCTAAATTATGATTCTTAATCATATTTTTAATTTTTAAATCTTCAGCGAAAATATAGTCGTGGTTTTTGACTAAATCATTCGCTAAAACATTATAAAAATCTTTTCTTTGATTAGAAACATGCTTATAAATCTTAGCCACTTTAAGTCTTTGGTCTTGATAGTTTTTACATTCATAATATTTTCTTTTATCTTTTCTAGCAGCTTCATATTTTCTTGATAACTTCTTTTGTTCTTTTTTAAGTTTAGCTTCAGATTTCTTTAAAAATTTAGGTGAATCAATAATGTTGTCATTTGAATCAGCTAAAAAGTTAGATAGGTTTAAATCAATTCCAACAGATGAATTTGTTTTATCATATTCATCATAAAACGGATAATCAGATGCAAGACTTATAGAAATATAACATAATCCTAAATTATCCATTTCAATAGATGTAGAACCTACTCTAATTTCATAAGGAAAGTTTAAAACTTTATTAACAAGTTTCTTAGAACCTTTAAATCTGATTCTACCAATTTTAGGTAAATTAATATGGTTATTATCTATAAAATAGATAGAACCATCTTTTAGACCGTTGTCTCTAACTTTACCATAATGATTACTTGTTTTATAAAAATAAGTATTATTCTTTTTATGAAAAGTAGGAACACTGGTATCTTTAACTTTTTTATATTGATTCCAAGCCATCTTATAATTTTGGATAGCGTTATCAATCATATCAGAATCAATTTCTTTTTGTGATAAAAATGGAATCATAATTAACATATTAGACTTAGATTGATGAATAGATTCTAAAAATTTCAATCTATTTCTATCAGCTATAGAAAAAGATGATGATTTCTTTAATTCATAAATTTCATTATTATCGGCAACAAGTTTGTTGTAGATATAACGTGATGCGCCACCATTAATTTTTATAATTTTCTTTTGTTTATCAGATGGATAAATTCTTAAATTCAATCCTATATGATATTTATATTCTTTCATCTTTTTCATTTTTAATATTATATCATTTCAAACACCTCAAATTATTTTATTAAATATTGTAGCAATTCCTTTCATAGATGAATCAACAGGATTCCTTGCTACACTTTTTTATTGAATTACCAATTATTTCCGCCAAAATATTTATTACTAAAGTTAGAATCATTAGAATAGCCGCAATTCCAAAGGCCACGCCAAACTCTCCTCTTTCCTTAGCATAAACATATAGGGCTACGGTTAAAGTTGCACCAGAGCTTCTTAAACCATCTTTAAAGTTATTTAAACTATGAGCCACACCTGCTGTAAACAATAGGGCAGCACTTTCACCTACGATTCTTCCGATTGTAAGAATACAACCAGTCACAATACCATCAATACAGCCCGGTAGTACTACAGTTCTAATAACACGCCATTTACCAGCGCCTAGGCCAAAGGCACCTTCACGATAACTACTTGGTACAGTCTTTAAACTTTCAAGGGTTGTCTTGATGATGGTTGGTAGGTTCATGATTGCTAGTGTCAATGCACCAGCCAGTAGTGATGTCTTAAAGCCTAAGAATTCACAAAACAATAACATACCAACTAGACCATAGATAATTGAAGGAATGCCTGATAATGTTTCAGTGGCATATTCAATTACACTTACTAGTTTCTTATTAGTAGCATATTCATTTAGATATATGGCAGCGCCAACACCTAGTGGTAACACTACAACAAGGGTAGCGATAATAATATAGATAGTATTTAAAATGTCTGGTAGGATACCTATTGAATCACTCAAGTAACTTGGTGATGTTGACAATAAGTCCCAGGTAACATTTGGTAAGCCCTTTGCCAAGACATAAATAATCATAAATAGAGCTAGTCCAACCGTTATGATTATCGAGACATACATCAAAGCTTTCATTACATTTGCATATATTTTTCTTCTTGTCATACTACTTAGCTTCCTTATTTAAGAACAAATTTAAACAAGCATTTATCAACATTATGAACACAAAAAGAACTAGGGCGATTGAGAATAATGCTTGTCTTTGTAAGCCTGAGGCATAAGACATTTCACTAGCTACTGCTGTTGTCAAAAAACGAACTGATTCAAATAATTTAGGCATATTAGGCACATTGCCACTGACCATCATAACAGCCATTGCCTCGCCTATGGCCCTACCTACACCTAAGACAATTGATGTGATAATGCCACTTTTGGCGGCTGTTACACTTACTCTAAAGTAGGTTTCAATTTCATTGGCACCTAAAGCTAAAGAGGCATCTTCATATTCTTTTGGTACGGCATCAAGGGATGTGATGCTTACTTTGATGATTGATGGAAGGATCATGATAGCTAAAACTATCATTGCGGCTAATAGACTTGATCCATCTGGTACATTAAATATGTTTCTAATGCCTGGCACTAGTATCAGCATACCTACTAGACCATAAACAACTGAGGGGATACCAGCTAACATGCTGATGGCATGTCCCACAATATTCTTAACTTTCTTGCTTGCAACTTTAGACAAGTATATGGCACAAAAGAAGCCAATAGGAACACCTATCACAATGGCTCCGCAAGTACCATAGATACTTGTTAGGATAAATGGCAGGATTCCATATTCTGGACTAGCATAAGTTGGTGCCCACTTTGTCCCGAATAAGAACTTTACAATTCCTATCTTAGAGATGGCGGGGATACCAGCTACTATTAGGTAGATAGAAATAAGTAGGACACAGGCAACTGTGATTAGTCCAAGAATTAAGAATATTGCGTGTATCACGCTTTCCATAACTCTTTTTGTCTTCATAATAATTAATAAGGGGGCAATAGCCCCCTATTACCTAACTATTTAACAGGAACACAACCTGCTGCAGTAATTATTTCACTTACATCAGCACTTGTTGCATAGTCGTAGAAGCTTTGGGCAGTTTCACTTAATGTGACACCATCTTTAGTAACTAATACAAATGGTCTTTGGATTGGGTATGAGCCATCTTTAATAGTAGCTTCAGTAGCAGTTACACCATCAACAGTTAAAGCTTTTACGCTGTCTTTAACAGAAGCTAGAGAAGCATAACCGATTGCGTCTGGGTTTGTAGATACTGTAGTAATAACATCACCAGTACTTGTTAATTCTTGACGATACTTACATAAATCCTTAGTGTTAGTAATTGTTTCAAAACCATCGCGAGTTCCACTACCAGCTTCTCTACCGATCAAGACGATTTCCCCGTCATTACCACCAAGATCTTTCCAGTTTGTAATCTCACCAGTATAAACCTTTGTTAAGTCTTCAAGTGAGATGTTTGTGACAGGGTTATCGTTGTTTACAATAATAGCGATACCATCATATGCCAATACTGTTTCAACAAGACCATTAGCCTTTTCTTCATCTTTTAATGCTCTTGAAGATAGGCCGATATCACATCTTCCTTCGCTTACTGCAGTGATACCACTTCCTGATCCTGTTGGGTTGTAGGTGAAGTTAACACCTTCATTGTTGGCCATAAATGATTCACCTAGGGCACCAATTACTTTTTCCATTGATGTAGATCCATCAGTTGATACTGTCTTGGTTTCAGTTGTGGTTGAACCACCATTTACATTTTCATCATCTGTACTTGTCTTTCCAGAGCAAGCAACCAAGCTCATCATTACAAGTAATGCTAGAAATAATTTAATAATTTTTTTCATTTCTTTATCCTCCATAGGTTTCCCTACAGTTATTACTTTAAAACCGTCTTGTAAAGAAAATGTTACATTTACTGTAAAGATATAGTAAAAACTTTCATATTTTTCACAAGTTTATTCTAAAATAGAAATATGTTCAAAATTAAAAGAGAAGTTATACACGGATTAGGTAATGGCAAGAAAGTAGGCATGCCAACTGCTAATCTAGATATTAAAGATTTACGTGAAGATATCGAATTCGGTGTCTACGCCTGTTATGTTTATATAAATAATGAAAGATACTTAGGTGTTTGTAATGTAGGAAGTAGACCAACGATAGATAATTCCAAGACGGTAGAAGTTAATATTATTGACTTTGATAGAGATATTTATGGTTTGACTATTACTATTGAATTAGTGGAACTATTAAGGGATATCCATAAGTTTAATTCATTAGATGAGGTTAAGGCACAAGTTGATAAAGATATATTACGTACAAAGGAGATTTTAAAATGAATGAAGAAAAGCTATTAAAGGCTATCGAGAATGATGCGAGATTTGATTTAAATGATTTAGCTAAGGAACTAGATACTGATGTAGAAACTTTAAGAGCGACTATTAAGGATTTAGAGAAAAGAAAAGTAATTTGTGGTTATCATACAATTATCAATTATGATAAGACTAATGGTGAGGAGGTTACTGCTGTAATTGAAGTCGGTTGTACTCCTAGAAGAGAATCTGGTTATGATGATATTGCCAAAGAAATATACTCTTTTGATGAAGTGTCTACTATGTATCTTATGTCAGGTAAGTCTGAGTTTATCGTTATTATTAATGGTAAGACTATGAAGGAAGTAGCTAGCTTTGTGGCTCATCACTTATCACCTATTGATGGTGTAACTAGAACTGAGACTTATTTCATCTTATCTAAGTATAAGGTTGAGGGTGTTGTCCTTGATGGTGAAACTAAAAAAGATGATCGTTTGATGGTAACACTATGAACCAATTTATAAATAATAAAGTAAGATCGATTCCAGCTAGTTCGATTGGTGAGCTACAGGAATTATGTGCTAGTCAAAAGGGTATCATTCCTTTGTCTATTGGTGAACCAGATTTTGATACACCTTGGCATATTAGAGAAGAGGCTATTTATGCCCTTAAGAACAATAAGACTCACTATACTGTTTCTAGTGGTTTGTTGACATTAAGAGAAGAAATTTCTAATTATTTAAATAGAAGATTTGAACTTGAATATAGTAGCGATGAAATTGTCGTAACATTGGGTGCTAGTGAGGCTGTTGATATCGCCTTTAGATGTATTCTAAATGATGGGGATGAGGTAATTATCTTAAAGCCCGCTTATGTTGCCTATGAGCCTTTGGTTACTATGAGTGGTGGCGTGGTTAAGTGTGTTGAATTAAAGGAAGAGAATGATTTTAAATTAACAGCTGAGGATTTATTGAAGGCTATTACACCAAAGACTAAGGTTCTTCTTATGAACTTTCCTAGTAACCCTACTGGTGGTGTTATGACAAAGGAAGATTTGGATAAGATTGTTCCTATTATCAAGGAAAAGAATATCATGGTTTTTTCTGATGAGATTTATGCAGAACTATGTTATGATGAGAAACATTATTCAATTGCCTCTTATCCTGAAATAAGAGATCAAGTCTTATTAATATCAGGCTTCTCTAAAGCCTTTGCGATGACTGGCTGGCGTTTGGGTTATATGTGTGGCAATAAGGAAATCATTGATTGTATCAAGAGCATCCGTGATTATTCGATCATGGGACCTACAACTTTTGTCCAATATGGTGGTATTGAGGCTATTAGGGGTAGTGATAAAGATATCGAAAGAATGAAATTAGAATTTGAAAGAAGGAGAAACTATGTTGTAGCTAGACTTAATGAAATGGGTCTTAAGTGTGCTAAACCAAAGGGCGCCTTCTATTGTTTCCCTAATGTTTCTTCTACTGGTTTAAATGGACACGATTTCTCTATCAAATTGATTAAAGAGAAACAAGTTGCGGTAGTACCTGGTACAGCATTTGGTGAAAATAGTGTCTATAATAGAACCTTCTAACATAGTTGTGGGTAAAAAAATAACAGATACATTTTTAAAGACTA